>Ga0123354_10012508_pt1 | contig 13153 bp, 14 predicted proteins | sample TergutLab28metaG_2_FD_97872 | JGI IMG/M metagenome (GOLD analysis project Ga0123354, IMG submission 97872) | Labiotermes labralis P4 segment gut microbial communities from Petit-Saut dam, French Guiana - Lab288 P4 | ecosystem: Host-associated > Arthropoda: Insects > Digestive system > Gut ...
AGCCTTCTGGATCCGCGAAGCCGCGATCAACTCCATGGCACGGGTGATCTTCTGGGTCGCCTGGACGGCCCGGTTGCGTTCTCGAAGTTCTCTGAGGCTGGCGGCCATTTATCTCTTGCCCCCAGTGACGATCTTCTCCTGGTCGATGTCTTCCTCGCGGGAGATGGGCTTGCCCGACAGGTCGTCGCTGATCAACAGGCTACCGTCCGACGTGCGGAAGGAATGCCCGAAGGTGTCGAGGGCGGCCCTGACCTGGTCTTGGGTCTCGGGTGGGAACAACAGTGTCTCGGCAATCGACGACAACACTGTGGTTTCCCGGCGCAGGTAGTCCAAGAAATCTCGTTCGAAACGCAGGATGTCGTTGACCGGGACGATGTCCAACAGGCCGTTCAGCCCTGCCCACACCGACACGATTTGTTCTTCGATCGGGTACGGCGAGTACTGCGGCTGGCGCAACAATTCAGTCAGGCGCGCACCACGCTCCAGCTGACGTCTCGAGGTGTCGTCCAGATCGGAGGCGAACATGGCGAAAGCCTCCATGTCGCGGTACTGGGCCAGCGAAATCTTCAAGGTGCCCGCCACTTGCTTCATCGCCTTGACCTGGGCGTCGCCGCCGACACGGGACACCGAGATGCCGACGTTGATGGCGGGACGCTGGTTGGCGTTGAACAGGTCGGACTGCAAGAAGATTTGCCCGTCGGTGATCGAGATCACGTTGGTCGGGATGTACGCGGACACGTCATTGGCCTTGGTCTCGATGATCGGCAGACCCGTCATCGACCCGCCGCCCATCTCGTCGGACAGCTTGGCACAACGTTCCAGCAGACGCGAGTGCAAGTAGAACACGTCGCCGGGGTACGCCTCACGTCCCGGTGGGCGGCGCAACAGCAAGGACATGGCCCGATAGGCTTCCGCCTGTTTGGTCAGGTCGTCGAAGACGATCAGCACGTGCTTGCCGGAGTACATCCAATGCTGACCGATGGCCGATCCCGCGTACGGAGCGATGTATTTGAAGCCGGCGGGCGCAGAGGCCGGAGCGTGGACGATCGTGGTGTACTCCATGGCGCCGGCCTTCTCCAGTGCCCCGCGTACTTCCGCAACTGTCGAGCCCTTCTGGCCGATGGCGACGTAGATGCAACGTACCTGCTTTTGGGGGTCCCCGGACTCCCAATTGGCCTTCTGGTTGATGATCGTGTCGACGACGATGGCGGTCTTGCCCGTCTTGCGGTCTCCGATGATCAGCTGGCGCTGGCCACGACCGATGGGGATCATGGCGTCAATGGCCTTGATGCCTGTCTGGAGAGGCTGCTTGACCGATTGTCGGTCCATGACACCTGCGGCCTGAAGTTCGAGGTCGCGGTGTCCTTCCAGACCCGTGATCGGTCCTAGGCCGTCGATGGGATTGGCCATGGCATCCACGACGCGCCCCAGGTACCCGTCCCCCACGGGCACAGCGAGGATCTCAGACGTACGGCGTACCTCTGAGCCTTCTTCGATGCCCTCGGAGGATCCGAGGACCACGACGCCGATCTCGCGTTCGTCCAAGTTGATGGCGATCCCCCGCACGCCGTTGGAGAACTCCAGTAACTCGTTCGCCATCGTCGACGGCAAGCCTTCGACGCGGGCGATCCCATCCCCGGAACTGGTCACATAGCCAATCTCTGCACTCGTGGCGCCTGCCACTGCGAAGTCTTGGATGTAGTTGTCCAGCGCACGACGAATCTCATCGGCCTTGATGGTTGCTTCAGGCATTGATACTCCTCATCCTTCTCACGCGAAACTTCTGCGTGCAATTTCCAAGCGGGAGGACATCGTCGAATCGATGACTTCCGACCCTATTTCGAGACGGACCCCTCCCAGAACCGTGGGGTCCACTATTTCTTCCAGAATGACCTTGGACCCCAAACGGGTTTGAAGTGTCGTCCCCAAGTTCTCACGCTGCTGGTCCGACAGTGGTTTGGCCACTGTCGCAACGACCAACTGAGCGTCGGCTACGCGGGCGCCCACCTGGATGAAGCCGCGCACGGCGTCGTCAATGGTCCCCCGCCGGGAGGACACAGCAGCAACAGCGACGGCCACGGCAGGTGGGGTCATGCCCGGTGACAAGATGGTATGCACCAGATCTTGTCTCTTCACGACATCGACTCGCCGGTCGGTGACGGCTGCCCTCAGTTCGTGGTCGGTGATCATCATCCGACCAAACGTGAAGACCTCATCGATCGCCTGCACCAAGGTGCCAGACAGTGCCGCCCAGGTCCAGGCCGCTTCCACTGCCGCGGTCTCCACCCAGGCCACCAGGGCTTTCGTGGATTGCCACGAGGTCTTCCAAGCTTCTGCGAGCTTACCGGTGGCCTCGGGGGCCATGCCGGGGAAGACGGTGGCGACCAGCTTTTGCTTGGCCTGGGTCGAAGCGCCGGGGTCGATCAACGCACGCGTGAGACCAGGATAATCCTGGAGGGTGCGAAAAACCTGGTTCAGGTCTTGGGTGGCCTGAGCGTGGGTCGATCCTGGCGTTGGCGTCTGACTCATTTCTGCGGTGCGTCCTTACTCAAGGAGGTGATGAAAGAGTCGACGGTACGCCGGACGCGAGTGTCTTCGTCCAAGGCTTCGCCCAGGATCCTGCCTGCCAAGGTGGTCGCCATCGAGCCGACATCCTTGCGCAGTGATTCCAGGGCTTCGGAGCGTTCCGCATCGATTTGGACGCGTGCGGCTGAGACGATTCTGGACGCCTCGTCCTGGGCCTGGGCGCGCATGTCGGCCTGGATGGCCACACCGGCTTTCTTGGCCTCATCGCGGATCTGGGCGGCCTCTTCTTCGGCATTGGCCAATCTCGCCCGGTACTGTGACAAGGCGACTTCGGCTTCATGCTGGGCAGACTCGGCTCGCTCGATCCCGCCGCGGATGGTGTCTGTCCGTTCGTCGTACAACTTCTCGAACCTGGGCATGATGACTTTCCAGATCACGAAGAAGATGATGAAGAACAGAACGATGCCGACCACGAACTCGGACGGATGATCCGGCAGTATGGGACCGAGAGGCCCTGTTCCTTCAAGCGGATACATGATGATCAGAAAATGAACGCCAGGGCCAGGCCGAACAGAGCCAGGGCTTCGACTACAGCGAAGCCGATCCACGCCGTGCCCATCAGCATGCCGCGTGACTCAGGTTGGCGGGCGGTGCCCTGAATGACTGAGGAGAAAATCAAACCGACACCGATTCCGGGGCCGATGGCACCAAGGCCATATCCGACGACTTTGAGGCTTGCAGCGACATCTAACGGTGTCATGTCTTTCCTTTCGATCAGTGTGAGTCTGCCTCGGCGGCAGCCACGTAAGACGCTGTGAGAATGGTGAAAACGTAGGCCAGGAGGTAAGCCACCAGCAATTCCAGGGCGAAGATCGCGAAGCTGAACAGCAGCGACACGACGCCGGTGACGTTGTAGAGCGGGTTGTTGTTGGTATAGGTCACCAACCAGGTTCCTCCGACGACGAAGATCATGACCAGGAGGTGTCCGGCGAAGAGGTTGGCGAACAGTCGCAAGCCCAGCGTGATCGGGCGGGTGATGAAGTTGGAGAAGAACTCCAAGGGAGCGATGAGGAGGATGATCGGGAATTTCACCCCGGCGGGGACGGTCATGAGCTTGAGATAGCCCAAGAGCCCATGCTTCTTGATCCCCACGGCGTTATAGAGGATATACGTGAGAAGGGCCAAGCCCCAGGCGAAACCGACCTTGGCGAACGTCGGGAACATGGTCAAGAAGAACTCACCGAAGAGGTTGTTGATGATGATGAATGAGAACATCGCCACCAAGAAGGGCACATACTTGTGGTAGTTCGGGCCGATGAGATCGCGCGCGACGCCATTGCGGATCATGTTGTAGACGTACTCCCCGGCCCACTGGACCTTCGACGGCACGACGCGCATCTTGTTTGTCACAATCAGCCAGAAGGCGATCACGATGATGGCACCGAGGACAGCCTGGAAGATGTGATTGGTGATCCAGATGTCAGTCCAGGTGGGCTGCCACGTCGCACACCAATCAGGTACGTCCGCTGTGGCCGCATGGCAGGTCTGCCATCCCTGAGACGGGAACAAGGGCCGGGAGTCGAAAGCGCTGACACCAAATTGCGGGACATCTCCCTCAAGGAGAGTGAATCCTGGGTACGCCATCGACCCTCCTTTCGTCGGAGTGACCGCCCAACACTGCGGTCGAAAGGCTGTGGTGACCACGCCGAGAACCACGCCACTGCCTATCCTAGCCACAAAGGGAACCTTCTGCGCAAGTTCAGAACTCGGCGTGTATCGTCCTGCGGAATTGCCAGTGCAGATCGCGCTCACTGATATATGACGCAGTGAGGCTATCAGGGACAATTCCTCTCGCCAATCAGCCTGTAGGCGTGCAGGCAGATGGCTTCGTTCACTGGTCCGGACTGGTGGTGTGATTGTCGGGAGCAGTGGGCTGGGAGGGGGTAAACACGAGGATCCTCAACCGGGAGTACGTCCAAATGAGTCCGATGATGTAGCCGAAGATCCCCACACCCAGTCCGACAGCAACCCAGAGCAGGTGCAGCGAGGTGTAGTCCCTCAGAACCCTCAGAACCAAGAGGACGGCCAGGAGAGCAATCCCGTACGCTCCCATGCCAAGGACCATGGTCATTTGTTCTGGAAGTTTATTGGTCAGGGTGAGGACGATCTGGCTGAAGGCCATGGCGACCAGCCCCAGGATGGCGCCAGGTACGACAGTAAATCCAGCGGACGAACTGACTGTCACCCAGACGATCACGACGGCGATGATGGTCGCGCCCAGAGCCGTGGCTGTACCTCCCAGGGTGAGTTTCCATCCAGTCGACGTCAAAGAGTCACCCTCCAGCGAACCCACCTTGGGCTCCTTGTCGCGGGTAAGTTTGGAGGACGACCGGGGGCGGTCTAGGTTTTCGGACACGGTTCCTCCTCAGAGTTTTGTACGGACGTCTTACGGCCTGTGAAGATGACGAAGGCCAGGGTAGACACAGCGGCGATGACAACAATAGCGACCGTGACAGGTGATGGGTAGATGCCTAGCAGCAAGGCGGAGTACGACAGCAGCGCCGTCCAACCGTACATCAGGAAAACTGCGCCGAGGTGCGAATGGCCGCGTTGGAGCAACCGGTGATGCAAGTGTTGTTTGTCGGCCATGAACCACCAGACTCCCTGCCAGGTGCGACGGGTGTAGGCGACGAACATGTCCAAGAACGGCAGACCGAGCGCGATGATGGGCATCACCAGCGGAATGTACGTCGCGATCAAGCCTGATCGGTCGTCGAGCACACTGGGGTCGATCTGGCCGGTCAAGGAGATGGTGGAGGCGGCGAACAGCAGGCCGAGGAGCATGGCTCCCGAATCCCCCATGAAGATCTTCGCCGGGTGGAAATTGTGCGGCAGATACCCGAGGCAAATTCCGCACATCACTACTGTGACAAGGGCTGATGTCGTGGCGCGGGCCAAGTCCTCCTCAGCGGTCAGCCAGTAAGCATAGATGAAGAACGCGCTGGCGGAGATGGCCACGATCCCAGCGGCCAGTCCATCGAGACCGTCGATGAGGTTGATGGCATTGGAACAAATAAAGACGACGAAGACCGTGATCAGAATTCCGGCAGCCGGGTCCAGGGCGATGATCCCCCCTCGCCACGGCAACCACTGCATGCGTACCCCCCCAAGGACCAGGATTCCGGCTGCCAGGATCTGGCCGGCGATCTTCATCAAGGCGTTCAATTCGATCAAGTCGTCGATGATGCCCACCGCACAGATCACCGCCGCCGCCGCGAGCACCACCAGCGAATCCCAGGTGACGATACTGTAGCGGCTGAGGAAGGGCATTTGAGAGGCCATCAGGTACGCTGCGGCCACTCCTCCCAGCATGGCCAGCCCGCCGAAATAGGGGGTGGGCTCTTCGTGGATGTCGCGGCTGCGGGGGCGGGCCACCGCCCCAGTCCTCAGTGCCAATGATCGGCAAGCAGGAGTCAGGGTGAAACACACGGCCACACCGACGAAGAAAACCAGCAGATATTCACGCATCGACGACTCCCGCCATGGCGAGGATCTGCTCAGCAGGTACCAGTCCCACGCGGAGGATGGTCACCTTCCCGGAGGAACAATCGACAACGGTCGACGGAGCAGGACCTGGCGTCTGTCCCCCGTCGATGTACAAAGCGACCTCGGCTCCCAATTGTGCGATGGCTGCGTCCACAGTCGTTGCCGCTGGGCCGTTGTGCTTGTTGGCGCTGGACACCGCCACAGGACCCGTCACACGCAGGAAAACACGCAGGACATCCAGGTCGGGCACCCTCACTCCCACCGTGCCGACACTCGCCGACAAGGATAAATCTTTCCGGTCGGTGGCCAGAACCAGGGTCAGAGGACCAGGCCAATAAGCATCGCCGAGACGCCGGGCCGCATCCGTGACCAACGTGGCCACAGCCCACGCTCCACTGGCATCCCCGACCAGTACGGGGGGAGGAAATCTACCAGACCGTCCTTTTGCCCCTTGTAAGCGAGCGATTGCCGAAGCGTTGTCTGCCCGCGCTGCGATGCCGTAGACCGTGTCTGTCGGGAAGACCACGCATCCTCCATCGGTGAGGATGTCGCTCGCGCGAGTCCAGGCCGCGGGATCGTCAGCGGACCAAGGGACCAGGGCTGGTGTGGTCATGGGTCCATCATTCCATGTCTTCAGCAGTCAGCCCTCCATGGCGCGGCCCGCAGTCACCAGTCACCCGTCTTGGGAATATCAGCCTTCGGGTTGAACTGCCGTGACGAAACGGGGTCGGTCGCACAAGTCCATGTGGGTGCGCACATCTGACAGTCCCGCCTGGGTGAACAGTATCCGTACCTGCTCCGCCTGGTCTTCCCCGTGTTCGCAGCCCACTACTCCCCGGGGCCTCAAGAGACGCCGGGCGACATCCGCCACCACCGCCAGGGCATCCAGCCCGTCGGGGCCGGAATACAGGGCCACGTCAGGATCCTCATGGACATCGCGGGGCATCATCTGTTTCCAGGCCCGGGGAATGTACGGCGGATTGGCGACAACCAGGTCAACCGTGGCATTCAGCTCAACCAGGGCCGTGGCCATATCCGCGTTGACCGGGATAATGGCCGAGCCCTGCACATTGGTGACCAGATAGGCGAAGGCCTCGGGGTCCTTTTCCACGGCCCACTGCGCGGTGGGATCCGATTCGCGGGCGATGGCCACAGAGATCGCACCTGACCCTGCGCACAATTCGACCACGCGGCGATATCCGGCCTTGACCTGGTCGACAGCCCACCCTGCCACAACCTCAGTTTCGGGTCTTGGGATGAACACACCAGGTCCCACGCGTACGGATCCAGTACGGAAAAATGCCTGCCCTGTGACATGCTGCAACGGCATGCCTGCCATGCGGCTCTCCACGGAAGCTGACAAGAGATTCTGCTGGTGTGGGGTCAGGTCAGGCGCCAGGACCAGACGGGCCGGTTCCACACCGAGGACAAAACTCACCAACGTGCGCGCCTCTGCTGACGCGGAGACGATGCCAGCTTGGCGCAATCGGCTCTGTGTCAGTGTCACTGCTCTGCTGGCACAAACAGGTGGGACGCTGTTCTTTTCGGTGGCACTGGCGGGAGCATCAGAATGTCCTCTCGCGACGGTGGTCACTGGGTCGCCTGGGCTAAGCGTTCTGCCAGATCGGCATCCTGGAGGGCCGTGATGAGAGGCCTCAGATCTCCGGCCAGAACCTGGTCGAGGTTGTGGGCCTTGTAACCGATGCGGTGGTCGGCGATCCTGTTCTCGGGGAAGTTGTAGGTACGAATTCGCTCCGACCTGTCGACTGTTCGTACCTGGGATTTCCTGGCTGCTGAAGCCGACTGAGCCGCCTGTTCCTCGGCCAAGGATGTCAACCGGGCCCGGAGCATACGCAGGGCAGACTCCTTGTTTTGAAGCTGGGATCTCTCGTTCTGACACGAGACGACGATTCCCGTTGGCAGGTGGGTGATGCGTACCGCAGAGTCGGTGGTGTTCACCCCCTGGCCTCCTGGACCAGAGGACCGGAAGACATCGACGCGGAGGTCGGATTCGTCGATGACGATCTCAGTGTCGTCAACCTCGGGCATCACCAGGACCCCGGCGGCCGAGGTGTGAATCCGGCCTTGGGATTCGGTGACGGGGACGCGCTGGACCCGGTGGACCCCGCCCTCGAATTTCAGGCAGCCGTAGGGAGCCTCCCCACCTGCAGGTCCCTTCACGGCGAAAGTGACAGTCTTATAGCCGCCCAAGTCTGTTTCCTGGGTGTCGAGGACGTCCATGGTCCAATGACAGGACTCGATGTACTTGGCGTACATCTGGAACAGGTCTTTGGCGAACAGGGCTGACTCCTCGCCTCCTTCGCCTGACTTGATTTCCATGATGGCGTCGCGTGAGTCATTGGGGTCTCGGGGGGCCAGCAGACGTACAAGCCTCTCGTCCACATCGGCCAGGGATACTTCAAGTTGCACGACCTCATCGGCGAATCCGGGGTCTTCATGCGCCAACTCCCGGGCAGCCTCAATATCGGCACTCAATCGCTGTTTGTCCGCCAGCGCGGTGACAATGGGAGTCAGTTCGGAGTATCTGCGACCGATCTTGCGGGCGAGAGCCATGTCGGCGTGGACAGCAGGGTCTGCGAGTTGGGTCTCCAGACCGTGATATTCGTCGATCAGATCTTGTGTGCCGGGCATGGTCGCTTTCTGAGCACTGGTTATTTCGTGTCACCCCGCGTCGGTCAGGACAGCATGGGTGTGGCGCCGAGCAGAGATCTACTTGTTCTTGGTCTGGTTCCCGTAGCGGCGCTCGAAGCGCGCGACGCGACCGCCGGTGTCGAGGATCTTCTGCTTCCCGGTATAGAACGGGTGGCACTGTGAGCACACTTCGGCGCGGATTGAGCCGGTGGCTTTGGTCGAGTGGGTGGTGAAGTGATTCCCGCAGGTGCAGGTCACTTCGGTGACCACATAGTCAGGATGAATTCCTGATTTCATGACGTTTCTCCTCGTATGGTGTGCCGGGTCGGGAGTACGTGAACCGGCATCGGTGGACAATTATGCCAGGCATGGTGTCTTTTCGCCATTTGGCTCACTGTGATGTCAGTTGGGGGTGGTACGCGAGATTTGAAGCAGGAACTCGTGGTTGGACTGAGTTTTGCGCATTTGCTTGAGCAGCATCTCCAGGGCGGCCTGATCCTCCATCCCCGACAAAACGCGGCGCAGCTTCCAGATGATCGCCAGTTCGTCGCGTCCCATGAGCAACTCTTCGCGACGCGTGCCAGAAGCGTCGATGTCGATGGCGGGGAAGATACGCTTGTCCGCCAAGTCCCGGCGCAATCGCAACTCCATGTTGCCTGTTCCCTTGAATTCCTCGAAGATGACCTCGTCCATTTTGGAGCCGGTCTCGATCAACGCCGTGGCAAGGATGGTCAGCGACCCGCCGTTCTCAATGTTGCGGGCTGCGCCGAAGAACTTCTTCGGAGGATACAGGGCCGCAGAATCGACACCACCGGACAAGATGCGTCCCGAGGCCGGCGCCGCCAGGTTGTACGCCCGGCCCAGCCGGGTGATGCCATCGAGCAGGATGACAACGTCCCTGCCCATTTCGACCAGCCTTTTGGCCCTCTCGATGGCCAGCTCGGAGATGCTGGTGTGATCCTCGGCAGGACGGTCGAAGGTGGAGGCGATGACCTCTCCGGACACGGTGCGCTGGAAATCGGTGACTTCCTCTGGTCTTTCGTCGACGAGGACTACCATCAGGTGAACCTCAGGATTGTTGTCGGTGATCGCGTTCGCGATGGCCTGCATGATCATGGTCTTGCCTGCCTTGGGCGGAGACACGATCAGACCGCGTTGCCCCTTGCCGATGGGGGCGACCATGTCAATGATGCGCCCTGTCATCTTGGAGGGGTCAGTTTCCAGACGGAGGCGTTCCTGCGGATACAACGGTGTGAGTTTGGTGAAGTCAACTCGGTCTTTGGCGGCCTCGGGGTCCTGGCCATTGACGGTTTCCAGGGCGACGAACGGGCTGAACTTCTCACGCCGTTCGCCCTCCCGTGGGAGCTTGATCGATCCGGTGACGACATCCCCCTTGCGCAAGCCGTACTTGCGGACCATTCCCAACGGCATGTACGCGTCGTCTGGACTGGGCAGGTAGCCGGTCGTCCTGACAAAGGCATAACCCTCCATGACATCGACGATCCCTTTCACCGGAGATAGGACATCGTCGGCCGAGACCTGCGGGTCAGAGTCCATCCGGTCGATGCTGCGCCGGCGGTTCTGCCGGTCCCTGTTCCGACGGCGGCGGTTGCGGCGAGAGTTGGGAAGATCATCGTCGTCTTTGGAAGATTCCGGCACGTGTTCGTCGGTCTTGGGCACGTCGACCACATCCATGCCGAGGGCGGCCAGACGGGCACCGACTTCGTCGGACACATTCATATCAGTGTCGGCCTGCGCTCGTCGTGTACGGTGACGAAGATTACGCCCGGACTCCGACGATCCTGCCGCGTTGGAGTCCTGGTCGGTGGACGCGGGCGCCGGATTGGAGGGAGGTTGGCTGGCGTGAGCATGACCCGACCCGCTGCTGGCCTCGTTGATCTTGCCAATCAGTTCAGCCTTGCGCATGCCAGTGACTCGTGTGATACCGAGTCCGGAAGCCATCTTCCGTAATTCCGGCAGGAGCAGAGACTCTAAATTTGCAGTCACGGATGTCCTCTCCGTTGATGATTGCCATGGTTCCATACCCGTAAAACTATGACGTGACAAAAGGATTTGGTTACTTGGTTATCCGCCATCGAGCTAGTGGAGCCGACCAAAAGGGGGATGTTGTTGTCCCTAACCGAAGCAAGCCTACCACATTATTATCGGTGTTGTGTGCGGGACGGCGCGCTCCCCGCGCAGGATCTGGGACAGAATCGCTGTCACACGAGAGTACGCGACGAAGCCTCCACCAAGTGCTGACGCAGTTCCTCGTACGAATGCGTGACAGGTAGTTGGGGGAATTCCTCCACGACGTTGGGCGGTGGCCGGAAGAGGAAACCGCGGTCCGCGGCGAGGAGCATCGCGGTGTCGTTGTACGAATCCCCGCATGCGAAGACCGAAAAATTCAGGCTCTGGAAGACCTTGACTGACGCCATCTTGTGATGGGGCATGCGCAGTTCGTACCCCGCGATTCGTCCGCGCTCGTCGATGGTGAGATTGTGGGCGAAGAGCGCGGGATGACCCAACTGAGCCATGAGTGGAGCGGCGAAGTCGTAGAAGGTGTCCGACAGGATCACCACCGGGAAATTGCTGCGAGCCCAGTCGAGGAACTCAGGTGCCCCTGGCAGTGGGCGCAACTCGGCGATGACACGCTGGATGTCCTCGATGCCCAGGCCGTGCTCGTCGAGAATGCCGAGGCGATAGTTCATCAACCGGTCGTAGTCGGGCTCGTCCCGGGTGGTCAGACGCAGGGCTTCGATGCCGGTCCGCTCGGCGACATTGATCCAGATTTCGGGTACGAAGACCCCCTCCAGATCAAAGCACATGATCTCCATGCCCATGACGACACTCCTTCCGGCACCCATCACGTCCAATCATGCCGGACGAGATTCAGGAATGCCACCGGATTGGTCCGGCCCAGACTTCGTCAAGCCTGAATCGGTGGAGCCGGGCTAGGCCCGGCATCGACATCCAGGGCCATCAGGTCGGCGAGGGTCTCCCGGCGGAGCATCGCGCGCGCCTGACCGGGTCGTACTGCCACGACCGCGGGCCGGGTGATGTGATTGTAGTTGGATGACAACGACCGTGCATAGGCGCCGGAGGCTGGGACGGCGATGAGATCAGCTGGGCCGATGTCCGAGGGCAGATAGACATCGTGGACGAGGATGTCCCCGGACTCGCAGTGCTTGCCGACGACGCGGGACAACATGGGTGGGGCACTGGACACACGGTTGGCGAGAACAGCGGAATACTCTGCGTGATACAGCGCGGTACGGATGTTGTCGCTCATCCCGCCATCCACCGCCACGTACGCCCGGTGTGAGCCCTCCCCGATGTCGACCGGCTTGACGCTGCCGACTGTATACACTGCCACTCCGGCTCGGCCGACGATCGCCCGCCCAGGCTCGATAGACAACCTCAGTGGTTTCAAGCCATGTGTGCGGCGCTCCTCATCGATGATGTGCGACAGTGCCTGGTGAAGCTGGGCAGGGCTCATCGGTGAATCCTGTGCTGTGTAGGCGATGCCGAAACCACCGCCGAGATTCACCTCGTCCAGGTCATCCCCAGTGGCGGCTCGGAAGCGGGCGAGCAGGTCCATGACTCGGGCCGCTGCTATCTGGAACCCTCCGACATCAAAGATCTGTGACCCGATGTGGGAATGCAGGCCGGTGAGTTTCAGGTGGGGGCGGTCATGGCAAGCCATCAGAGCTGTCCATGCCTGACCAGAGTGGAGGGAGAACCCGAATTTCTGGTCCTCATGAGAGGTGGCGATGTACTCATGGGTGTGGGCTTCGACTCCCGTGGTCACACGGACCAGGACGGACACCTGCGTGTTCCGGGCAGCGGCCAGTGTTTCGATTCTGTCGATCTCTTCCATGCAGTCCACGATGATCCGGCTCACACCGGACTCGATGGCGTCCTCCAGCTCCTCGATGGATTTGTTGTTGCCATGCAGCTCGACACGATCTGCGGGAAATCCGGCTGACAACGCGACAGCCAGCTCACCGCCGGAGCACACGTCCAGATGGAGGCCTTCCTCATCGACCCAGCGGGCCACGGTCCGACACAAGAATGCTTTGCCCGCGTAATAGACGGTCCAACCGGCGAATTCAGTGGCAAACGCACGCGCCTGAGACCGGAAGTCTTCCTCGTCCATGATGGTGAGCGGGCTGCCGTACGCCTCGATGAGATCGGAGAGCCTGTGGCCCGCCAGGGTGAGCATCCCGTCTGGGGCTCGGCTGGTCCCGTGAGGCCACAAGATCGGATCGAGGCCGTTCAGGTCCTCAGGCACTCTCAGTCGAGTTGGGCGGGATTCATCCATGGCATCCACTGTATCGGGATGCGACCTCTGCTAGGATGAGGGGTCGTCGGCCCCCATAGCTCAGGGGATAGAGCACCGCCCTCCGGAGGCGGGTGCGGGCGTTCG
>Ga0123354_10012509_pt1 | contig 13153 bp, 5 predicted proteins | sample TergutLab28metaG_2_FD_97872 | JGI IMG/M metagenome (GOLD analysis project Ga0123354, IMG submission 97872) | Labiotermes labralis P4 segment gut microbial communities from Petit-Saut dam, French Guiana - Lab288 P4 | ecosystem: Host-associated > Arthropoda: Insects > Digestive system > Gut ...
CCATTGCTGTGTGTACAGTGAAAAACTCCTGATGATGGACAGAGGAACCGTCCGAAACATGTAGAGTTTTATTCCAAAAATAAATTTGAGAAATTAGTGCATCTAGTTGGTTTTATTATAAGAATATATCATGATGCACGGTCATCTGATTGTCAAATTTATACTACTTATTTGTACATATGTTGGTATATAATAAACACTGCAGCTCTTAAAAACGGCTGTGCTTAAACACAGGTTAAGTGATAAGGTAGGAAGGTGGGATTGTTTGTACTGGCATCATGAAGTGTCTAGGGGGGAGGGAGGTGTAAAGCTGTGTGGAGGTGTGCTTGGATGTGGTTCTGTGAAGTAATATGGGCATGAGCATTTCAAACATCTCTCAAGAGGCCTCTTGTATTCTCTGAGGTAGTGAATGAGTGGCTTTCATGACCTGTTACAGTTCTCCCTGTGCATGCTGTTGGGATACAGTTTCATCGCCGTTGCTTACCTGGAAAGTTGGTAAATGTAACCAGGCTTGGTGGAAGATTTGGTGTCCTTGTGTTAAATTTGTTGGAAGTGGTTGAATCTGTGTACTGTCACAGCCAAACTCTAGGAATGCCCAAGCTACATGTGTTGGTGGTGTTTCTTCACTCTAGTCTCAATGGGCAGCCAGTTGGTCAGAAGCAGACCTGGCTTACTTGCACTGCATGCTGTGCACACTCACAGTCTTCAGGTCTGGATCATCCTTAACCTGTTGTGGCAATTATTCTTGGTCCACTTGATACTTGGGAATGAACACAACATATTCCTTCAGAACGTTGCGAACCACTCACCTAATGTCACAGCATACCATCCAAGTAGACTGGAATCACCAGGGATTGTTATCCTAATCACATTTAGCCAAATGATACTAGTACCAATGATGGAATATCACATGTTCTAAGAAACTAATTTATAATTATTACATCACAGCATGATTCATATAATGTGCTTAACATGTAAGTCCGCCCTGTAATTCTTCCCAAAATAATGTTTTTGCCTAGAAATTATAAAATATGGCATTACTTAAATGTGAGCACAGAAACAATCAGCTGTTCATGAGTAAAGCATGTGTTACATGGACCAGAATACTTGAATGAAGTAGTTGTACAAACCACAAATCCTCTAAAGAATAACTTTCACACAGAATCTCAACAATGAACTTCAGAAATGCAGCACAAATTGTTCATGGATCCCAACATCCTAAACACAAGAAACAATACATATGCACAGCAACATTCATTAGTATAAATTGTGAAAAATGTTACGGTTTTTTATACCATACCTTACATTACAAACAGTAATAATATCCTCCAATTAACAGTCTACTGTACTGCTGCATATACATTCCTTACTCATGACTACTCTCATATGTCAAAACTGTGAAATCTTACAGATTTCATTAGGGTGAAGGACATTGCATCTTTGCACAACAGTGCAACAGGATACAGATGCCTGTATAAAATCTTCCAGTCATTTTAACCAACATCCATTCTCCATCCATTACAGATGGAACTGCTATTGCAGTTAACAAATTATTGCAAAAATATGGACAGTAGTTATCATGCTAGAATTTCTTCAATCCTAAAACTTCTAATAAAACAGATAAAATATGTTATAACTTTAAACTTAGGAGTCAATCATATTTTGTGGACTGGTGAATGTGTTATTACATAGCTTCTGTTGTAATTACTTCCTTTCCTAGCTGTTACGTTATTATCACTGAAGATTTATTCCATTCATGTTGTCTCATTTTCTAAACTATAATAGTAAAATTCAAATATACAAAACAATAATATGACCCATTGTAATATATGGGAGTGAAACCTGGGTGCTTACCACGTCAGATGAGAATCAATTAAAGATTTTTGAAAGGAAAATATTAAGAAAGATCTATGCGCCAACCCAAAATCCAGATGGAACATGAAGAATTAAAACGAATGATGAGTTGAGACACAGGATGAAACAAGAGGATATAATAAAATTCATAAAATCACAAAGACTGAGATGGGTAGCCCATGTAATGAGAATGGAGAACAGGAGAACTACTAGAAAAATAATGGAATGGAAGCCATATAAAACAAGACCAGTAGGGAGACCCAGGTTAAGGTGGATGGACCAGGTGGAAGAAGATCTAAGGCTGGAGGGTGAAGATTGAGGATAGACAAGTGTGGAATAGAACTGTCGAACAGACCAAGACCCACCCAGGGTTGTAGAATCAACAGAAGAAGAAGAAGAAGAAGAAGAAGAAGAAAAACAAGAAGATGTCCTCTCATTGTTGCTTGCTCATCGTTATTACCTGCTAAGTCAAGCTGAAAAATATTCTGTATGTGTATGCCATTTGGCAGGCAAGAAATTATGTTCACATTGTATCAGTGGCTGTTGTTGGAATATCAACACTGATATAATCTAAATTCAAAATTCTGTCTCTCAAACAGTATACGCATGAAGAATATTATCACCTAGACTGACCACACTACAATGATCAGCAGGTAACAACAACGGAAAATATGAATGGAAGAAACTTACAATGATATTAACACGATAACTCTAAGAAAAGGAGTGATTAAGTTATAATTAATAACTTACCAACCTGCAGATCATTAATGGTTTGTGAATTAAAAGTTTTAACACGATGAATACTACAATACGATACAATTTCAATAATAGACTACTGGATCAAATGCATTAGAAGGGCAAGGAAAAAACCAGTCACTCTGTCCTTTCATCTCCTACATTAATCCTGAATTTCATACTCCATATCTGAGTATCCCTTCCAGTCTTGTCTCAAATAATTCAAAACCAGTAACAACTGATAACTGCACACCAAAAGAACTAACAGTCTATAATTCAATTTCAACATTAACTTAAAACTTTGAACAGTAAGTATCTAACTAAAAATGAGTGCTGTATAAGAAGTTACATAACCAAATGGGAAATTATTATTCTCCAATAAAACTTTTAATTTATAAATAAATGTTTACTTTGCAACACATTTAAAAAATATTTTGTTTCAACAATCACCACAGATTGCAGTACTGGATTGTATGTACTTTGAACAACTTTCTACTGCCTCAGTTTGTTACATGAAAGGAAGACAGCGGCTCAGTCAAGTCCAACAAATTATAAGCACATTTGTATGGTGCTGCTGTGTTACAGAGATCTTAGAACAGAGGCACAAGTTTTGTTCCACAGCCAAAAAATTTGAAATTTTTATCAGTAAGGGCAAAATGAACCATGACTAGGACAGACTTACTACATTAATACCAGCAATCTACAGTATGTACGATCAATTTGTAATAATTTGTCATGCAAATCAGAAAGTGGAACTCATGTCTGTGACTGTGTAGAATGTTCAGGACAAATCACATAAAAAGGCATCTGCATTCAAACCTGTATCTTCGTAGTCCACACCTTGTGAGACAGATTTTTAACCACTGTGTTAATTCCGTAATAATGAATTTTTTTTTTAGTAATGAAGAACATTTACAATGACTGAAATATTTCTCAGACAAAGGATCTACAAAATAACAAAAAAGATATATTTATGTGTCATAAGTATGATAACCTTTCTCAGAAATACATTCAATGTCAATGTAGAGTAATGAATGCTTTGAGCTTGCATATTTCCACTCATTCTAGACTACACTACACATTTCTAGTTACACACAACAAAATATATGTATTCAACACAACTCACTATCATGTTCCACTATTCAGGATCAGCTGTACTTAATAATACCTAAACATGAGTTTAGTCTGTCAATAATTAAATTATAATCAGAGCACAATTTTAAGAAGCAAATGGGGCTTACAGAACATCATTTACACATAGAGTTACAGACAATCTTACAGTACCAAGATTAAGGGAAAAATTTTAAATTAAAAATGAAGGATAGGTGTATTTTATGGAAATCACAAGTAACAGACAATCACATGCACTTTCCAAATAAGAATACTTTTAGAGACAATCAAATACTAACTGCAGTTTTGTTTATTCATAGGCAGAAAGCAACCTGGCTGGCTTTTGTATGCCAACTATGAGGACACATGAAAAAGGTCACAGTATCCTGCAGTACACACATGAAGTATGCACCTCAGGACACACTTACTTAAAAGTATACGGGATATCCTTTACAAGTTTGTATTGCATTCATATTTGTACATTTTCTGTAACAGCTGCCTTTCTGGTTACAGTACCGTATCTTATCAAGCAACATTGTTTCAGTTAGGAAGCATGTTTTGCTTTTCCACTGTGACAAAAGACAGGTAATATTATAACAGAGAAATTATCCCTACAAATCATTACATGCAATTAAATCACTAGCTGAAGGAAGGAAGAATATTTAGGAAGCCAAAAAATCAAGAAAGTTTATATAAATTGTAATGGAAAGTATAAATATATTTATAACCAACTGTGAGGCCAAAATGACCTTTATATATCACTAAAATATTTAAAGGAAGAACTATTAACAGAAACTCACTGGGAAGGGCCGAGCATGACTGAATTTAAACTGCAATAAGCATACACAGCTTATAATGTTTAAAATAGATATGAAGTGTTCACACAAAAGAGTTCTGAACCCTCTCTTCATTGCTAATCAATATTAAGCAAGACAGGCAGATCTGGCTAGGCTGAATCGATGTAATAAACATTTTGCTACTTGCTTCTTTTCTGTCAGTACTTAATAAGTTTCTGTATGACACATATAAATTGACATCGAGCATTCACTGTGTAATATTTAAATGGCAAAGTTGAAAATGAGAGGTTCAATTATGTCAACAGTTCAATTACCATACATATAACAGATGTACGAACAGTCGCACATATGCATTCATTTCTCAATTATGTCCTAACAAAATTATTTGGTACCAAACAACATCAACTGAGCTTTGAAAAATAACACAGGTCATATATAAAATCTGAAGGTGTCATGGTGGTAAAGATTCACACTGTGGTCTTCTGGGTTGTGATACCATGTAGTCTTGTGGGTGGTCACTGACCTTTTTGGAGGGGTACCACACCATAAATATGTATCAGAAATTCATCTTCACATCTGCATCCATTATCATTGTGATTTTGATATGTCAACTGAAGTATTAAACTATCAGAATACAAAAAACTAAAAAGACTATTACCAAAGATTATAATATGTGTGTAGGTCACTCACCAACAAATGCACTATTATATTAACTTGGTTAAAAGATTTAAATTTACATTAAAATACACAATAATATCGCTCCTACCTGTTTCGGTCTTTAATGACTATCATCAGGGAGCTTTATCTGTACCTAACTACAGTTATATTTATGTTAAAACACTCGGTGAATTTATGTAATGACATAATTTCACCGAGTGTTTTAACATAAATATAACTGTAGTTAGGTACAGATAAAGCTCCCTGATGATAGTCATTAAAGAACGAAACAGGTAGGAGCGATATTATTGTGTATTTTAATGTAAATTTATAACTTTTAACCAAGTTAATAAATAGTGCATTTGTTGGTGAGTGAACTATGTAGATTTCAAAATGCATGGTGCAACGATGAAAATTACAATACGTACTCTTATAGCCATATTTATGTTACACATATGTACTTATATGGATGTATATAAAAGCTATCATGTACCTTCCACGACCCAGTGTGAAATAAAAAATTAGATTTTAGGAATTCAATTTGATGATTGATGTTTTAAAATTTGATTTTCAGTTTTTCACAATATATTTTGTAACTGGAAGACCATTCAGTAAGGCTCATACTACACTACCAAAAATATGAGAGAAAAATGACAATCAGATTCAGGTCTAACATGGTACTGATGAGTGAATAAACCCAAAAGATCAAACAAATATATAGTTGTTCAGACAGAATTACAAAATCTTTCTACCACAGTGTCTGTAACAGACACTGTTACATTTTGATACCAGTAACTAATGAATAAGACAATAGCTGACTCATGCTTTACAGACATCAGTTAACATAATTTATGCAAATATATTAGTAATGTCAAATTATGGCATGTAATTTGTTAGGTAAACACATAACATGACTGCAGCCTGTCACTGTACATGTGGCCGGTAAATTAAACTCTTTTACACATAAATATAACATCAAAATGCATAAATTTGTTACATTAGGGTAGTGAAAGATATCAGAGGAAGCTGAACAGAGCTTCTTAGCTAGATTGCCACAAATGAATGCCCCAACAGCAGTGTATGGGTTACTTGGAATTCTATGGACTGCTCTCACAAAGAATGTTCCATGCTCCTCATTTTAATATGCTGCAGTGAAACCACCAATCACACAGGGTAATTCCTGCAAGATTTAAGGTTCTCACTGTATTGCTGATGAAGATTGAAGTCTTCAGGGATGACAAGTTCAGACTTCGACAAAGAATCCACTACAGCTTGAAATCAACATAATTCATTTTTTTATTTATGAATCAGCTTTAGTCATGCATGTAGAAAGGACACTGTTTTGAATGAATGGTCAGTACTTGGTTTTACGTATAACAGACCACTAATGCTGAAGTTAAAGTTGCAAATGTACTTTGACAAAGAGAAATTACTATAAATGAAAACCTTTATAAATCATTCTTAACACTAGAACTAATAGCTGGAATGGACAAGCAAAATATTATGAAGTATTAACTGGAAAACCACACAAAAGTTTATAATTGGTACAACTTATATTAATTAGTCTTCAGAGCAATCTCACTGTTTACTGAGATGGGCATAAGGTTGTCACACTGACTACTTTAATACTTTGACATTCAAGTGTTGCTCAAAATATCATTACCCAAAGTTCCATACAATACGACAATTCGGTGCAGTCAGACAGATACCTTGACATGACAGTCAGGTGCATGCCATCTCATGTGGACATCTTAAATATTAAGAAACAAAGTATCACAGCAACAGCAGCCAACCTTCAAGTGCAATGACATGAAACTCACTTGCAACTTCAAATGCCAGAACTCTAATATATTTCTACATTCCTGAACAACCAACCTTGTGAAATGCAAACAGGAACTCACTCCAGGACAGCAAGGCCTTTATATCAACATAACAACAATGTTAATTATGCATAGTGAAATATTTGTTAACTTAGATCTATGACGTCATGGTCTTTAAAACAAACCATATGCCTTTGCCAACAAATTTGGGTTATTCTATCAAACATTTTGGCCTTATACTGCTTAATGTAACGAATTTTTCATTTCTGATTTCACTCACAAACCAAGTAAATATTCATCCCTCTTACAATAACTTGTATCAATGTTAAATTACACTTTCATTTTTTAAAACAAATTATTTGTTACATGTAATCTCACATAAAACATATAAAATATGCATTTTAGATTATCTTTCAAAGCTCAGTTTCTATGAGTTCACATATAGTGCTGAGCAACCTACAGGCAAATCCTTCACAGATGGAACTCCACAGTAACTACTTGTACATGCTAAAGGAATTACTGCCCACACAGTTACCTGGGATCAAATTGTATTAAAATAACAGTCCTAAAAAAACTGCTTATATTACCAAACCAGCAAAAGCACCTGCTCTTGACCTAGGTTTTTCTTAAAAATAAACTGTACTCAAATAATGAAACTGCTTATTCATTAAGAAAAACTTACAAACAAATATTCCTGTTGACCAAAGTTCTATTATATACCACCACGGAAATGCACAGAGATCAAATTATGAATGAAATGATTTCCAAGCAATGCAACAGCCCTGGATATAAATCACTTATAGATGATGTATTAAACAGGTACCAAGTAACAAAACGACGACACTAGAAATGGATCGCTTCTGCACGTTAAGACCAATCATGGTTCTGTTACATAAATATCAGCTTGGGGAGAAAAAAAAATGCACAAAAGGATTTCATATATGCAATTATAAGCCCTAAAAATGTAACACAAAGCCCAGAGGACTTATTATTAGAACAGCGGGTCTTAAGTAAAGTTAAAGGACATAACAAAAGGACACTTCTTGCTGTCACTGGATTTTCTGTATGAATGCAGAACCATTCTAATGCTTGACACAAACCTACTGAAGCATTCTATCAGAGCAATCACCTTAAGAAGAGCACAGTTCCTATATAAGTTGCTCGTAAAATAAATAACTAAAAACCTTGATGCCTTAGGTGACCTGGGCAACACAGACCTTTAACACACAACTGCTCTTAAATAATCAATCACACAACATACACTGATACATCACATTTAAATAAAGACAAGTACTACAACTATGATGCTTTACGCAATGGCAACCAGTACTTATTGTCTTCTTTCACCGTCAGTCACCAAAACATGTCACATTTCACACCACAATTCTATACTTTCTGCCTTAGTCAAAACATACTGAATCTCATAATCCTGTCTAATCTACACCAATGTGCAAGTGGTCCACTGTGGGTTACCTGTTGTCTGAATCCATTACCACTTGTTTGAACACTCCTGCTGGCATCTGACTCTTCACCTCATGGCTGCCCAATGCAGTTGTACCATCCTTTGCAATAAAAAGCTGCAGACCTGATGCTGAAAATTCACACAAAAATTATAGTCAAAATAGAGTGCAAAAATAAAAATAATTTTGTTGGTAATCACAACCATTTGGTTAAAAACTCCAGCTACAACACGCGGTTTTCATAAATACATGACTTCAGGATTGTGTCAAATGTCAGTATCATTCCATCAATGCACCACACTCATAATTCATTCACATACCCTAAATGCTACACAACTTTTGCAATTGACAGCACTGTTAAATAAAACACTTCTCTCCACCTTTATAAATTCTGAATGGTTGAACAGAGTCTAATTGTCAGGAAACCAGCAAATTTTATCTTTAACACCATGTCTAGACTACATATGGGTCCCAGAGTGTTACCTATCCAATGGATAATACGGATCTTACCCCAGCAGCAAACCAGCCATAGTGGATGGGACTGGCTCATGTTTGCATACAATGGCAAGTTTTGGGAGGAGAGTCCTCTTATATTTCGGTAAATATTGTACAGCATTATTCCTCTGTTTCAGTTCAGTAAGAAATAAAAATTCCTCACTGTTACGAAAAACAAACACGCTATTGGAAAACCTGTGTACTTCTTGAATACTGACTGACTGACTGACTGACAAAATGAAGAAACATGAATAAATCTGTTATAATTCACCACTATTTCTTTTTTTTACATTCAAGTATATCAATATCCTCGCAGGAAGAAATTACATTACTGGTACCTGATTCATCATGTGGTTCTAAGTTGGTGGATCGCAAGATTTCATCAATAAGGCTGTCTGGGTTCACTCGTGTTACTTCAACACGTGCCTGGGGTATGCCTTCTTCAGATGCTTTCTTGCGTCTCTCAAGTGCTGCCTTCGCACGGTCAAGTGATCCAGTCTCACTTAATCCTGACCCAGAACTTGGATTTCTAGAAAAATGAGCCCAAGGGTGCAACAACAGAATAGCACAAATGACAGCCACATCTATTAACAGCGCTGCCCATTTCACAAATGCATAAATGCTGATAGCATCTGTACCACATATACAGAAAACTGAACATACTTCCCCTTAATTTTCAGGATGTTAATTAAATGACCAGTTTCAAAATCAAGAAATGATATTTTTGGTAAAATTTCCAAGATATTCCTTGATTAAAAGATATTTTCTGACTGCAATATTTGGGGGGAGGGGGGATAGAGACTGTGAAAGCACACATAAGATATCCCAACTAATTGCTCTCCATTGTATTCTCATTTGACTACTCTTCCTCACTTTCATAACAATTATTAAAATGGATGCAAATGAGTTACACTTTTTATATGTGGTTGCCAATGCATTGATACAACTAAACTTATGTATCCACAAAATGCAACAGATTTTAATAGTTTTAACTAACTACACCTTCAGAAGCAGATAGTTTCCTGACAAACATTTTGTAAGCATTTCCACCTCCCCGTGCATGCTATATGCCTCCTCCGATTTCCACAATTTTATCACTTTAATAACATATCGATCTGCAATACTTTCTACTAGCATGTGACTTCTACTCTCTGTGATCCGGCATTTGGCAGTAACCTGTTCTCAAGCACCCACAATCTATGTGCACACTAAGACAAATTATGAAATTCTGGATTTTTATACAATTACTTGTAGTTGTACATTTCATGTTCCTAGACAAGAGCTGCAAGGCTGTGTGCAGTTTATCTAAATTCAAATGCTAGATACATGAGCAAATGAATTTTATGTGCCCTAAAACCGTGCATATAAAATTATCCAAACGGCCTTTTCAAAACAAAATGGAGACTGATTAATCAACTACCAAACCAAGTAACCAGCCAGCCTACCAACTAACCAACTAATCACCATATGAAGCAGAGTCCATCTATTTAATTAACAAGTTATGTCAAAATCCAGTAGCTTACTATGGTAATTTTTCTATCAATTCACAACATTATGGAAATCTACAAAAAGGATAACGTCCTATCTCCTTGTAAATTCATTTATGCCTGCATTACATCTTGGATATTTTCGGTCTTATTTGTTCGTTTCCATTTCATTTACTTTGTGTATTCAAATACCTTAGAATTTGTCATTTCAAGCTCTCGTTTTCACATATTGCACCATTTTCTCTGTTTTAATTTAATCACCTGTTAAACCTCCCTTCACTAAACTACATTATTTTAAATTAAAAAAAACTACTGTCATGGCACAATTCATTCCAAATTATTTTATATACTGTAATCTCCTTAATGAAAGTGCTAAAATCATCACACAAAATTTCCATGGCTTTATTAACATCAATTGCATTATATCTTCATATTTTTCTAAATTCTCTGATTTTCTTTGTATAATTTTTGACTTGTACGTAACTTCGCTGTTATCACTAAAGGGGTCCAAATTAAATACATACATTGGCTGACCAACACTATTCCTTTATTCAAAACACCACATTTCACGGGGATGAATTACTGTTAATCTGACACCCAACCCACGAACTGGAAAACCACCTTTGGTCAGCTGAGTGTAGATGCTCAATGGACATGCCTCACAAACAACGGCACATGCACAATCTATTCAGGTGTTTAAAAGTGTATTTTATGTGGTTAAAAGAGGCCATGACAAGAAAATTACACACAACATCCATCTAATGTTACTTTAGGCATACACACTTCTCTGATCTTTGAAATTAGGTATGGAAGTTCAAAATACTGACAATTACAGACACCGTACTTCAGAAATAAATAAGTTGGAGTCATGCAAATGTATTCTAGTAGACTGCTGACTCATGCATTCTTCACAATCCTAAATTCCATAATGACACATTACCTCACCTAAATGTACATATCTCTTCTTGAAAGTGCAATACTGTTATTATTTATAGCCTTTAAAACCATGCTTTTCACTACACAAAACAAAACACCTTTGAATTGTTACAATTTTTTTCTCCCCAAAAGCATTAAGTCCAAAAAGATTATAATTAGTTACCAACAACCAAAGTAACAGGCATATAGGCTTCATCTCTTGATGTCTTGGCCTATGGTAAAGTAAATTTAATAAATCTTGCATTGTGAACAGATCTACAACATTTTGTGACAAGAGTGAACATGAGCAGCACATTAAACTGATGCACACATGCTGGAACATTTGCAGAAAAATTAATTTACAGTAATGTACAAGAAAGGATCAACATTTACAATACTATATAAAACTTGCAGTATCTGTGACGGCTAAATGTACTGAAGTCTTCTTAGGTGATACGTCACAATAATACAGGCTAAAAAAAACTGACACCTACTGTCACATCCTGACTCTACCTCAATGTGGCTGATCACCCAAGAAGACTTAATGACATTTACATAAAGTGTGCATCTTCCAACTTGTATGTGCAATTATTAGCAGATAAAAATGCTGTTTAATGGCAATTTCTGTGGTGAAATGAAAATGCTCTTGGTGACAAGAAAGGATTAACACAAAACCAACTGCACAGAAACAATAAACAACACACGAGCCAAAGTGAGGAAGAATACAATAAACAGACGCTGAGCAACACAATGACTATGCAGCTGGCATTACACAAGACCCACTGCACAAGCCACACACAATAGGCATGACAGAGGTACACTAACACTGTACTGCTTCTGCGATGCATGACTGCAGTCAGGGTCAAACAGTCACTCTCCTCTTGCTGGTCATCAGGGCTGATTGCCACAGTTGGCAGTTTCGAGTTGCTTTCAAATAACTTCCGATGCTGTGACATCACACTCCTGTAAGCCAACCACTAGCATTCATCTCCCATGTTGCTAAACACTACGGCACTGTCATCAAGCATATGCCACATAAACATGACTCAACTGGATGTTGCACACACCTTCCTATGTGCTGTACCGAAACTTCACACTGGATTTCGTTTGGAGAGTGAAGGAGAAACAAGCCATGAGGTACAGAGTACTTTTTATTGCCAGATTGCTTGCAGCAGAGCAGACATTGTTCCTACACAGCAACTGATAGTGCTCAGTCTGCCAATAAAAGATACCTGCTGTACACTGGATATACAGTTTTGGAATCATATGATTAAAATTAAACTTGAACAATTTCGTTATGGCTGCAATATGAAACTGTAGTAAAAAACTTTAGAGGGATATATTGTTATAGAATTAAAAGTTCAGACGAAGATCAACACAAGTTCTCACCTTCACATCAAATTGCAGCTTAAAGAAGAAGAAAAGAAGAAGAAGGAGGAGGAGGAGGAGGAGGAGGAGAGGGAGAATAACAAGATTAACAATAACAACAACAACGACAGAAAGCACAAAAAAAGGAGCTGAAAAATACAAATGTAATGTCTTCAATAATTCTGAAACAGCCACAAACAGCATTTTGACACAGTTTTACATGGCTTTTGTCTCTCAGTACACAAAGTCATACATCAGCACAAAACATGAACATTGCACACTGCATCATTAAGAAACAATAAATGCACAGTTACAACACTTAGACACACATTATGAGTATGTTCAGAATCTGGAATTGACATTTTTAGATATCATATCTGAGTGACTGGCTGGCTTACTAACATCATGTGAATAAGAATGTTATTCTTCATCCTCCACCCCCCCCCCCCCCCAAC
>Ga0123354_10012514_pt1 | contig 13149 bp, 7 predicted proteins | sample TergutLab28metaG_2_FD_97872 | JGI IMG/M metagenome (GOLD analysis project Ga0123354, IMG submission 97872) | Labiotermes labralis P4 segment gut microbial communities from Petit-Saut dam, French Guiana - Lab288 P4 | ecosystem: Host-associated > Arthropoda: Insects > Digestive system > Gut ...
TGTGTGTGTGTGTGTGTATGTGTGTGTGTGTGTGTGTGTGTGTGTGTGTGTGTGTGAATTTTAAAATTTAACACTTGACGAGGTTTTCCTGTTGACTGCACGTCGCGCTGCTACGTGTCTATCCTTGCGCCTAAAATTAAATTTCTGTCGTGTCAGAAGTACATCATTTTCAGCAGTGTTTCCATACTTGTGAGGAGAAGGATGTACTAAATAGACTACTTCCTAACGGAGCTCTCGCCTACTTTCGCTTTAACAAGTTCCTCTGGCAATTAAGGTCAAGGTTTGTCATTTTCTCAGGGTCAAATTCAATCCAGTATTTTTATTTGGTGCTGCATACAACAATGATATTTGGTAACCGGATTTGGTTAATCCGTGTGTTTTACAATCTACTGTACGATGTAGCAATGTGGCAAGTGTGAAGAAGCGCGTTAATTTGAAACTAAAGTGCGCTCGTACTAAAAACCTTTTCGCCCATGTTTGACTTAAATCTGGAAACCAATCATCAGACTTGAAAATTACACTCTTCCGGTACGTGATGCCGCGTATTTTGGGGGACAGGTGACGACGTGTCGCATTACAATCGAAGAAACCCACGTAAAACTCGTGGTAGCTTCAGAAGTGATGGGCGCAATTCTTTCTGTTGACTTTACCACATTTTTACGGGCAGGCTCGATTGATTTGCTTATTTTAGTCGTTTTCGGGTAAGACCTCAGGCAACTGTGGCCTGCCATAGGTCGGGTCAAGTGCCTTCGAAATTGTCAAAGTAAGAAGTTGCTCCGCACCAACTGAATTTGAGTCGCACCTGTAGCAAGGAGTTGTATGACCGATTACTGATTTCTTTTCCGAATATTTATATTTTATTTTCCATCAAGAACGGAATTTAGAAACATTTAAAGTCTTGTCTCAAGGTGTTTCAAAATATCATCTCATCAGTAGCTATTACGAAACATTACGGATATAAGGACATGTCCCGCGACAGTATCGACAGTGCAGTGTTGCACCACAGTTCTTCAACAAAATAAATGCGTCTGGAAGAACTTCAAGAAAATCTGACACAGCATTCTAGGGAATGGTTTAACAGTGGGGGTGAGTGTTACTTAATAGTACTTCAAGGCCTGCCACTCTTTCTGTCACGAAAATGATTTCCGCCAATCAGGAACAACATTAAAAGGCACGGGTTGAGAGGGGGTAAAGTGTCCCATACACTCTAAATTAAACTGTGCAGTTTAACTGTGTAAAAAACTGCACGAAAAACTGAACTGAATATTCTGTGGCACAGCACGGGTTTCCCATCAGGTCTGTCAGTTTTCTTCGTTAGTTATGTGTGTCTTCTTGTGCGTATGATTATGGTGGATAAAAACTAGGCTGTCGTTTGCTGTTTGCTAGCCACATCGGCCATAACGTTAACCGAAAAGAAGAAAAGAAAGCGTAAAATGTGGAGTAAGAAGTGGTTTTTGAATCATGCGATGCTCATCTGCTGAATGGTTAGAAACGGATGTGCTTGAGATGAAGTCATTTTGGTGTCGGCAGGTAAACTGAGGAAACTGTGAGATTCTCTGAGTGAACTGCGCAGTTCTCTGTGTGAAAGACGACTGGAAAGGACAGTTCTGAGGCCTGCGCTATTGCCTGTCAAAACTGCGCGGTTTATTCAGTTTTTTTTGCCAGGTATGACGCCACACAGTAAAATCGCTCAGTTTAACTGAGAGTGTATAAGGCGCTTAAAACGATGATTGCACTGAATCGAATCCTGAGGTAATTCATTGTATTATGATTGCATATACCTCATTTTCAGGCTGTAATTAGGCCCGGGAGAAGAACAAAGGATTATTGTAGCAAGCGAGTGCGTGAATGTATGTGTCTGTATTATTCGATAGTAGACACAGGGATTAACAAAATATTTAAAACATCTTCATGAGTTCTGAGAAGGGTATCATTATTTTCATGACAGAGGGGGGAAACTTAAAAAGCGTATCGTTGATGTGGCAAAATTCATTAACTCGCAATTTTGTAGAATCGCTTTCGGTAGCCCATTGAAGCTTTCTAACAATGTCACGATTTTACCTATTGAAAGCGTGTGATTTAATTTTCTGTATCACTTTGCAAGGTTTTGTCTTGCACATTTGTTTTTAAAATACCCGTTTTTTTTAAATGATAAATTCTTTATTTCAGACACTGATACAATGCAGTTAGTAAGTTTTTCTTGGATACCAACAAATTATCTAGTCAAGATTTTGTAGTCGTATTCCATAACTAACGCAGGACATGATACATTTATCCTCTTTCTTAAAGGCGAAGGTGAAGTCTTCCCTTGTCCACATCATGAAGGTATACAGGTGGAGTACAGGTAGATACACTAATTCTAAACCTCGGCACTAGGTGGAGGTGAGTAGTTAACTTCCCGATTCGGCTGCTTCACCCCCGGGAAGGAACCCCCGTACTCATTGAATAGGAGGCTGGGTAGGTCCCAGGGCCAGTCTGGATGTTTTGGAGAAGAAAAACATTTCTTACCCTTACCGAATCTCGAAAGCCTAATTTTTTTTTGAACCCCAATTCCTTTTTAAACTGCTAATATGTTATAACCATGATTGGGTACAAAATTATAACCTTAAGTAATCCAGTGTTTTAATTATGCAGGTACTTCCTTTGAATCTCGATCCATATATTTTATCCGCAAGAAGCTGCATTGTCGAAAAAATATATATTTCATACGTTTCGTACAACATGTCATATTTCAGAATTCTGCATGAAACTGGAAACAGGCAGTTGTGACAAAGAGAGTGACCTATACAAAGCACAGATCAGCAAACTCGAAGACAGACACAGCGAAATCAGACGCAGACAGGAAATCATTCGAAGTCCACAGGAAACGCTTAAGTTTACAGGGGAATTTCAAACTAATCCTTGAATTTGCACTTTTGCATTTTTTACATATAACTCACAGGAAGTCTGAACCTAAAATACGAGTATTAAAACTATATTTAACCTTTTAAAGCCTACTGGTCACGTGATGCACCACCAGTTTAACATTCAACGACTGTAGGCTCTGCCCACACTCTATTTATGTGTTTTGTATTTATCTGAGAATAAACAGCGACTTGTGGGACTTACATCATAAACTGATTGGTGTTTATAACCGAGACGAAAAGTGTTTACTGCGCGGTACGGACTGGGTCTTTAAATAAAGCGGTCTGCGCTTCGTCTTTAAAGGGTTAAGAAAATGTTCTATCACGGGAAGAAACAAAGTGGGTTTTGAGCAATTGTGAAAATAATAAACAATCAAAACAGTAGAATGTTTGGAGTAGGGACGTGCTGGTTCTTTCCTACAGCGCTACTCATCTGGTGTGCCACAGAACTTTCTTACTTACTCCATGGTGCAGAGTCCTTCTTGAGAAGCCAACTGGTTTGCAGCTAGTCAACAAATTCCCCGCATTTCACGGAACCCGAAGGTTCATTACCGCACTCACAAGCGTCCGCCACCTGTCTCTATCCTGGGCCAGCCCAATTTAGTCCATATACCCACATCCCACCTCCTGGAGATCCATCCTAATATTATCCATCCATCTACGCCTAGGTCTCCCCAGTGGTTCCTTCCCTGACACAGAACACTAAATCAAAATTCGGTTCTGCCCCAGAGCGATATAATATACAGAACATGTTTCTAATCTGTGGTAGTATACTTTAGTTAAAAATCTGCTGCAGCCTTCATGCCGTAGGTGGTGTATGTGGATATTCAGAGGGCATACACGCATAGTTAAAACTGAGCTGCTTAACTGTGCGTTTGAAATGTGATAGCTTAAACTACAATGTATTTTACAGCAATATATCTAATAAATTTAAAGAGACATGATGAATCTCGGCGCGTCTCATCATGTTGAATAAATATGCGCGCCTTTCAGAATAGCCCTTGTAATTCCTGAATACTTTTTCTACAAAATGTCAAATATTACTCACCCCCACAATTTGTTAATCTGCTACCTTTTCCATGAGCTTCACTGGAATATATAAATAAATCAGTCGTAAACAGGAAGATAATATCATAGACCTGATGTATCTTACAAAAATAGGGTAAGAGTCTATGAAATTGATTCGTAACACTAACAATAGCGACGAGTGGTAATCTTTTGAGAATACGGTAATGAACCTTTAGGTTGAGAAGTCTGTTATTCTGGGATATAACGCTGCGTCACATCTCAGAAGAATGGATTCCTCAACCACATGGCCGTGAAAATCTCAGAAGTCGCAACATTGGCGAAGAGCTTCCGGACTAGCCGACGTTCTGGCAGCTTCTGCTGATGTGGGCTGCTCGACGGAGGTAGTTGATAGACTATAATGTCATTAATATCCTTAACGTGCAAGTAGTAACGGGCAGACATGTTCTTTATAATAAGAAACCAGCTACGTGTAAACACATAACTCACAAATCAATCAGGCAAACTTTTTGTGGAACTTGGTCCGGTCAACCGTAACTAATGCAGAAGGACCTCCATCAGTGGAGGAAGCAGAAAAAGACACGAGAATGAGGAAAAGAACGAGAAGTTGTTTGCGTGTTTATTTTGTTTGCTGAATCACCAACCCCCTGGCAGTGCAGAACCTGTTATTACGCTACTTAGGAATGCTGTGTTATCATCCCGGCGAGGTCTCTCTGTTCCCACATAGCGGGCCTGGCGCCATGCTGTATAATATGGAGACAATACACAGCAGTGCCAATGAACTATCTGCAAGCAGCAAGTTCACTCCTCTCCTTTAGGTTGCCTTTCAACCCTTCCTGGTTTATTTTTATCTGTCCAGTGTGCTTAAGTTACACTGCCTTCCAGCACTTGTCACACGCTTTTCTGTCTCAATTTCAAGTAATGGGGAGTAACTTAGCAAATAGGCGTAAAATTAAAATATATTTTCTTTGGATCCGAACACGTCTCAGTGACAATGCGAAGAAGAAAATCGTAGTGAGGTAAAAAGCTGAAGTTATCACTATATACGCCATTCAGGTATACATGGGGAGTGGATATACAGCTCCACTTCTTAACCCTGGCACTAAACGAAGGTGAGTGGTTAGCATCAAGCCCCGGCAGCTTTACCTCAGCTGAAAGAGTTAGCGGTACCCACTGAATGGCAGGTTGGGTGTGGTGCCCCAGAGCAGGTCTAGAAGTTTGGCCGAAGACACTGATGGAATATATGCACTAACTAAAATCCTTTTGTGTTTTGAACGATTATATTTATAGTATCTGCTATCTAGTTTTTGATATAATATTTTTTAAAGTGTTTCCTCCAGTTTAAATATACGGTTTGGTACGAATTTGTTTATATAGGGTTCATAGCTAATCTGGCCCAATTTTTGGGTGACATCCTGTCGGCTGCCTTATCGCATGGAAATTAGCTGGAATAATCTACAGGCAGTCTGGTAGAGGTATACAGGAGTATTTGACACTGTGTAGAATATTAGTTGAACCAAGGGTAGGAGAGTGCTCTTGCAAGACACTATAGAGCAGCATAAGCAAGGAACATTATGCCACTGTCTGCATATACAGGACAAGAATAGGAACTACTAACACGTACGTGTGTACGTGTTTTCGCATGTTCTAAATTTCCTTTGAATAGTAGACGTTAAAACCGATTTTTTGTACATTCAACTGCGGAACCTTCGTACAAGTGGCAAATCTACAATAGAAATTCCAGTATAAACGTCTTTTATTTTCCATTTCAAAGAATTTGAATATCTCAGTTATTTCGTGTCCATGCTACAGGTCAGAAGTTAAATATTTAACTATGTTAAAAACTTCTATAGTATTTCAAAAGTCTCCGACAGAATATGTGTTTAACTGCAGTGCCAAGCGAAGCTTTTTTTTTGTCTCTGGCCACGCTCTCGTTCTATTTTCATGGTACTACTCAGCACATTCCATGCAGGTTGATAAACGAGGCATGACCATCCTGAGAATGAACAGATCGTATGCAAAAACTGTATTGGTTTAGTCATTAGCTGTCACTATTTAATTTTATGTAGCACTATTTTGCAAAATAAAGCGACTTAAAACGTTTCGGGCCTAACCGGTCATCGAACCCCGACTTCCAGTCTGCAGTCCATCAGTCTACATAACAGTCCATCAGATATTAGGAGGTGCTCAAATTGGTGGGCCCAAACATATTTAGCGGGCTCTGATTTTTAAACATCACATTTAACATTACTTAAAAGTAATCAATTTTTCTTAGCGAGCAATTAACATAGTAAGTAAAATACCAAAATTGATAAATGTCATTTGGTGTTCCGCCAAAGAAAAAATTTGGGAACCCGTGGCTTAAGCAAGAGAGGTTTCCATATATAGCATTCACCTACCGGTCTTTCTCATGTAAGCACAATGTTTTCTCTGTGAGGACCGAAATTAATCTTTATAAATAATGCACAGTACTTTAGTCTTCACAGTTGGTGGCAGTCCTCCTGGCCCGCGGAACTCATGGACCCTTCCCCGCCCTCCCTGTCTACCGCCCCCTTCTGGGAACAGTGCCACTAACCAATTTTAATCACTTTTAATTTTGCTAAGGTCTGGTCATAGTCCCACTAGGGTCTCGACGCTAAGCGTGACTGCCTGCTTGATCGACCGTCGCTCGTAACGTGACTTTTGACTATTCTCCAAAGAGTCAATCCTCCACTTGCTGTTCTGATCGTAGAGAATGTTTGGTCCTTTAATTACATGTCTAGTTACAAGATTCCTACGGTATAACGAATTGTTTCCACTGAACGATATATTGGTAAAATGTGTAAGAGTGCAGCGACTGTTAATTGCTGCAAAACTGTACAGGATCTGGTTACGTTTGATAAATTTTTTTGAACACGTTCCTTCCTGGAAATTCCTTTTTAATTTAAAATTCTCTTTCTCTAATATTGGAAACATGACACATTTTCCCCGTAGAATAGTTTGTAGGCCTGTTAGTTGCGAAGGTGTATGTCGGATTTATTTCGGAGGGTTGTTTCGGAATGCATATAAAAATATATTTATTAGGCAGATTGATCCTTGAAGCACCAAATCCATTTGTTCTACCTAAATTGTGTCACAGACTTATAATGGCATTTCAGCACAACTGATGAAGTACAAGAGCTCTCATTGACAAAGTTCAGAGTGCCAACAGCTCATACATCGCAGCAAATACAGTGACACAGCCAGTGATCTAATTTATGCGTCCTGTGCAAAAACCAGTAGAACCAGACAACCCGGAATTTTTTTTTAAGTCTTCACACGAGGTTTAGGAAGATGCGTTACATAAAATAGAGGCTATTTTAGGACACGGTGCACACTATTATGAATCGATTTCTTGAGAAGGAGAAGGCAGAGCCGATTACAAAATCGAATTTCCAACATCTGAACTACAAGTGCAATTACGGACTAATTCCAGTGACTGATCAAAGTGTCTGAAAGTCGTGCCGTAAAGTCGTCGAATTTGTTCATCACATATTGCCGAATATCCTCTACAAATGCCAGAGTATCATTGTGTGAATCCTCTTCTGGTTCAGTGGATGCAACCAAAATAGCCTTTTACATCCAGCATCAACTGACAATAACCACTCCCATAGCACAGGCAGAAAAGAATCCCCATCAATGGCCTCTCGTTTGCGACTGGCTTTATTTTGCCGTGACTCGCTCTTTTGGTGTGGATTGCGGAATGTTCGGTAACAAATCCGGGCATTCTGTTTCGAGCTGCACTGCAGCAACCGTGATCGAGCAGCGTGGGCTCAACCTAATCGATGCGTCATATATATATATTGTTAGATATGTTGTCATATATATATATATATATATGTTGTTAGATATGTTGTATCTTTATGAAACTGGACTCTTAAGCCGTAAATTTTCGGGAAAAATGTTACAAGTACGTGTAAGGGGAGGTGTGATTTCAAGGTAAAAATGCAAAGATAAAGTTGTCCCTGTCCACGCCGTGAAGGCATATAGGGGTAGTGAAGGTACAGCTCCACTCATTCTGAACCTCAGCATTAGGTGGAGGTGAGTGTATAACCTCACGCTCCAGCAGATTTGCCGGCGGGAAAGAACCCCAGTACCCCTTAAATAGCAGGCTGTGTAGGCCTCAAAGCCGGTCTGGAAGTTTAGGAGTAGAGAGAATAATGCCTCTGCCGGAATTCGAACCACAGAACGTCCAGCTCATAGCCTAGTCGCTATACCGCTAGGCTGCTTCAAGAAGGATGCTAAGAAAAGTACTTGGATGCAAAATGGAGAAAATAAAACAGACGAGACAAAATTGCGTGGAGGAGCTTCGGAAATGGCAGCCGTCAATGTACATTATAGGATGATCGAATGAAGGCGCCTGAGACTGCCAGGATAGCCGGGGTATGTGAAATTACGGGGGGGGGGAAGAATCTTGCTGCTTAGCGAGGATATGTACAGAACGTGTTCGGTTCACGTCCATGAAAGAAGACTCTAGAGCTATCTCGATAATAAACTCATGGCTCTCAGAAGTCACTTAGAGGGCTACATTCGTCGCAAATTTAATCGAAACGAAGGAAATCGAATTTTCCTGTTGTTGGTATAAACCGGCGGGAACTTTTCGATAGAAATCAAACAATACGCATTTTCAAATGGTGTGACGATTCAGTGGCATTTCAGCATTACACAGAGTCTACTGAAAGAAGAGTGTTTGCGAAAACGTAGGAGAGGCTTCATACGATAGGGGTAAGGAGGAAAAGTGCAGAAGAATGTCACGCATTATTTTCTTCAGTCAATACGAGATATATACGAAGTTGAAACAAAACACCGTAGAGCATTTTACGGAGAATTTCATGATTCGCCTTTCACTCATCCAAGCGTTTATTCACAGTATCACAGAATCAGTCATAAATAAATAAGTAAATAAATATGGCGCAGGGTTAGTGTAGTTGGGGGTACGCGGTGGCGCAGTTGGTTGAGACACTTCGCTATGAGCCGGAAGGTCGCGGGTTCGATTCCCGATGGTGTCATTGGAATTTTTCAATGACATAATCCTTCCGGCCGTACTATGACCCTGGGGTTGATTCAGCCTCTAACATAAATAAGTACCAGGAATATTTCCTGGGGGTAAAGACGGCCAGTGCGTAAGGCTGACAACCTTACCACCTTCATTTGTCGATTGTCGTAAAATCTGGGAACCTCAACCTCCTGGAACCCTCAGGGCCTGTCCAGGCCTGTAATGGGATTGTTTTAGTGTAGATGGTATAGCGACCCCCTACAGATTGGATGGTCCGGAGTTCCACCTTCATTGGAAATAGGGGATATTTACTTCGCCAAAACCTGTCCAAACCGGCACTGGTGAACACGCGGCCTCAGTCAATCTGTACTCTGGCTCATACCAGGAGTAAAGTTGCCTGGGCGTGGTGTTTACCACACACCGCAATCTAGCGCCGAGATTTGAACAGTTGAGAACTACAATTCAGCTCCCCCTCCATGCCTTCATTGCGTGCTTAAGGATGGAGTTTAGCAAAATCGAAGAAATTACGACAGTATAAATATAAAGAAACACAGAGACATGGGGCGGTTGCTAAGCTCTTGTAAACAAGGCAGATCTGACAGGCTGGTGTTTTCGTTGTTTTTACTGAAAATGCGTGGTGGTTTTCGTTGAAATTCAAACGTTTCGGGGCGTTATGGCGTTTGGGGATATAAGATCCTACTGGCTGTTGCTGTAAAATATTCATTCCCAGTTCTGTGTATATAAATTCTCTGAGATTGCTCAGTAGTGTTTGGACGATAAAAAAATGGAGTGACTCTTTTGTTATGCGTTATATATTTATCTTCTACTCTGCATTCAAATAGATGCTACCTTGTTCAATGAAAACAAGTGACGTACAATGGAATATTAAAACTCAATTATCCGTCTTAGAAATGCGAAATAATCAAGTGGAATTATGGTCCTTCAGTGTCAGTATGTTACTGTACAATACAAGCATCCTACCTTTGTTTAAAAAAAAAAAGCCATTTCCTTCTAACAAACGAATAATATTTATTCTTCAAACATTCGATTCTCCATTAAAGACCCTGTATTTTTCTGCCAAGTAAGTATAATGCGTCTTTAAAAGAACTAGTATTTTAAAATGAGAAATTATATTGTTGATAAAAAATATGCAATCGGAAGTTTTAATGACCTGACCATATTCAGTACCGCCACACCCTCGAACAAGAAGGCTTCCCCGGTCCCGACGCTGGGTGACATATCTTCTTCCTTTAGAAAAAGAAATATATACAATATGTCGTCCTGCTTTTCAAATAAATAATATTGATTAACGATTAATTCCGGTTTCGATAATGTCTAAAGGAATCGGGTACGGGCTGTGTAAAACATATAGGCTACGCCAGAAAAGGATCTACGTGAATTAACGTACCTTAAATAGTAAACGCCCACACGTATTCCCATCTCCTCACCCGTCTCCTTCCATACACTGTCCATGTCAAGTTCATTGAATAATTAGTGTCATTAAAGTTCAATCACGCGGGACAATGGCTCACTTCTAGAATTAAGCCAAACTCCTTTTTGTCCATGCTGAATTTGACGTTCAGGTGACCGTACATCGTGATAATTTCTTATAATAAAACCAACCAGATGCAATAATTTCTCAAATTTATTTTTGGAATAGAACTCTACATGTTTCGGACAGTTCCTCTGTCCATCATCAGGAGTTTTTCACTGTACACACAGCAATGGAATATGTCATACAGTTTGCTGACGGCTTGCGAACAGGATCAGGACGGCTCCTGCTCGCAAGAATGTCCATGCTGAATGTGACTGTTGTTACAAAACACGTTTATCTTCCACCGACAACAGCTGAATCACCCCTTCATACAAGCTTCCCTGTTGACAAACATGATCGACTTCGCGACGCTTCCACTGGATCGAACCGAAAGGCATTGGAAAATTTTCTGCTGCTCGAATTCCAGGCGGTTCGTGCCGCTGACGCGGGATGTTCAGAAAATGTCGCACTACTTTAAACAGAGTTTTCAAATTATGACGCTACGAGAATGCTCTTAATAGCCAGACGTCCTAACTAGTTAAGCGTTTACGCATGGCTTAACGCAGGGCTGGCCAAATTCAACCCACAGTAGAGGCACATAATTCTTTTAGAACTCGCCTGAGGTCCGCATTTGTGTATACATACATCGAAAGGAGGTGCAGGGGGGGGGGATTGAATTCCCTAGAACGCCCTAATTTAGAAACAATAAGTTAGGCTAAAAGTACGGTTGAATGACAGGGCAGTAGGACTTACTGAACTGGGTAGAACACAAAAAAAAACCATAGGTTTGCACTGTGCTGTCTTAGAGGTGATAAGTTATAGCTTCTAAACATTTCCTGTGCTAATAAAGTTGCCATATTATGTTCTATAGACCTGTTACATTACGTCTGTTAAATTGAATTACTACAATTATGCAGGTCTCCTAGAGTCGAAAATTCCCTCGAGTGCTGCACGTTGGTCAGCTCTGGCTTCACGCCTCGTCGTAAAACAAGAACTCCGTAACGTGTTTAATTAATGCCATTCGTTTCAATTTATTTTGAGACATTAACTGCGTCTTAAAGAACGTGTTCTAAACTAAACTCGCGTATCTGTATCAAATTTCATTTTATTGAGGAACTGCTCGTAACACAAAACCAGAAGATATTCTTGCTTCTTCGGTTTCCTTGTTTACGATGTTGCTTACGCGATTGATGACTATACGTAAACTGAAACTGAAACTGAACTGCCGACCTGGTCCAAGTCAGAAAGCTGGATTACAATCAGGATAATCATTGCTTTTCTCAGCATATTGATCACAAGGCACGGAGCAATCCGTATAAATGGTATGGCAATGTTGATGTAAATATTTTGACTTCCTTTGGCAGACTGGCACAATTCTCAGCGGCCAAATAAAGTTATATATATAGGTTGGTTGCACCCTTTTTATAGGTCATGAAGGCCCTTAGGGTGAGTAGAGGTACTAGATGGGGTGGAGGGATCAGCCCCACGCCCCGGCCGCCTCTACCCCCGGGAAAGACCCGGTACCCATTGTACAGGAGGCTGGGTGGGCCACAGGGCCAGTCTGGACGGGCGGAAAATCTCGTCCCCATCGGGATTCGATCCCGGACCGTCCAGCCCGTAGCTAAGTCGCTATACCGACTGAGCTAACTGGTCTACATAAATATATATATATATATATATATATATTCACCAAGTCGGACAAAAATATATAGTTCATTATGTAGAACAAATCTGCAGTGACAGACTAAGTAAATCAACATTTTCTTGTTATATCGCCGTCTTAAACACCGGTGTTATTCTGTATTGCCTTACTGAATACTGAAAGTGGATGGTATTGTCTCTACTCTACCTGCCATGCTATATGAACTAGTACGAAGTCTTGTTCCCCCACTCTTTGCAACCTACCGCCCTCAGTACCTAAGCCACATGGCAGATGAAATACATCCTTCGAAACGTCGGGAACCGCTTACCCACTGACACAGCGTCGTATCCTTCCAACACAAAGCCGTGAAAATCTCGAAACCCGCAACTTTCGAGCAACTACAATTCTGATTCGACATATTTCACCGTTCGAGGTCCGGTTAAGTACGTTTGTCCATCTTTCAGACTCGCCCAATGCACATCGACAAAATAATGGTCCACATAGTTCCTTCTGATAAAACAGCAAAGTTGTAACTGACGTATGAAGCTGTGTGCGCCTATTCGGTCCGTAGTTGATACCACCATTAACACATTGCACACAGACACAACGCATTAAATGTATAAGCTCATTTTTATTTTCTACTGCATGTTTCGTTTATACATATTGATCATCATCAGGTAGAAAAACACAGGTACAGAAGGAAAAGTGTTGTTGTTGTTTGTATCAATAGTATTAGTCCTATGGCTATTGGGTGTTTTATTTTCGTAAATATTAGCCTTGTTTTTTGACGTTTTGCTGACCGTGCATCTCTGTATATTTATCTCAGTATTCAACCAACTTGATGCACAAAATTTGTTTCACAATAAGTTTTATTTCATGCCTCTACATGTTTCGAGCACATGTGCTGATCATCAGGAGGTCAAAATTGCATTACACCGCCTCTGGTATCATCACACCTATAGGTGTAATGCAATTTTGACCTCCTGATGATCAGCACACGTGCTCGAAACATGTAGAGGCATGAAATAAA
>Ga0123354_10012516_pt1 | contig 13149 bp, 9 predicted proteins | sample TergutLab28metaG_2_FD_97872 | JGI IMG/M metagenome (GOLD analysis project Ga0123354, IMG submission 97872) | Labiotermes labralis P4 segment gut microbial communities from Petit-Saut dam, French Guiana - Lab288 P4 | ecosystem: Host-associated > Arthropoda: Insects > Digestive system > Gut ...
AGAGGGGTGTTACGTGGTCAGCGCAACGAGTCCCCACAGCCGTTAATCTCTGTTTTCTAGACCTGGAGCCGCTACTTTTTTCATTCAAGTAGCTCCTCAATTGACCTCACGAGGCTGAGTGGAGCATTACAATATTCAAGTAAAGGAGTATTTAACTGCAAGGACATGTAGTATGCACGATATACGAGAAGTGCACACAAAGTGTGAGTGTCCAACCTTGAAACGAAAGCTCGGATGATATTAAAATGGAGACTGAAATATGGGTTCTGAGGTTATGGATTGTATCTGGCTCTGGACGTGGTGCAGTGATCGACTGTTGTGTGTGCGTTAATTATTCGTCGGGTTCCGTAATAGGTAGATTTTTCTTAAAGCTAAGCGCCAAGCGACTATAGGCTTCTCAAAATGTACTTCTACTGGTTGATCATAAAGCAGTACGTACCAACAACAGTTTTAATTATTTATATATACGAGGTTATTACATATAAACCTTCTGAGCGAAGCCTATCTGCTGACCAAGAGCAGGCAGACTTATGTTCGTTGCCCGCGGACAAGCTCAGCATTCCAGGGTCAGACAGACCAACCCGCAGCACTATGAATGACTCCAAATACCTTGCTACCTGTGTTCGTTTATTTTCAATCCAGATAAGAAAAGATGATGGTCCAGGTTGGAATGCTGGTAAAAAGTGGGGGAAGGGAGAGAACTTGGTGGAATGGGGGGGGGGGCAGATAGAACGAAAGACGTATTTTCTGTTGTTTTGCTACTGTGCTTCTACAAGAATGTGGGCAGTACAGTCCCATCTAGTATGTTGCTGACGCACCGTAGTCGATGCTTGCCTGTTGGCCGATCGGTTCTTGTGTGTCTAACTCATTCCATATCTAACCAACACAGTTCAGATTGTGGCGACGAAGGAAGCTAAGTGTCCCCCTATCATTACTGGAAAGAATGTACGGATCCGTAATTGGAATTTTTCAGAAAAAAAAAAGAAGAAGAAGAACTCGTACGCAGTAAATATAAATTACAGCAGAAGGGTACGCTAAGGAAACCGTCCACTCGTGCATAAGACTTGGTCGTAGTTACTGCGTTATACTCACGAGGTCAGGGCTGCCGAACGTATGGCACGCGTGCCCAAAATGGCACGCGGGATTCTCTGCTGTCCCAATTTATTTTTATTTCTTTCGCCCGACCAGCGTCTCCGTATTGTGAAGAATATGTGTACATGTATACATAGTCTATACGACTGCGTAGAGATTGTATGTGAATTACCGTTGCTACCAATTCTCACTGTGAGTGAAACATTTTTACACCAATCGGAAGCGATGCGAAGTGCTGACTGGATATTTATCATTGGGGTGCCGGCCTCGCGGTGACTGGGCGAGTGCGTGACGTTGGACAAAACGTTTTACATTCTTCTTTTCAAATAGGAATTATTAACAGCCCATTCACTTCCAAATTTTATTCCTTATCGCATTCCTCAAGGAGGCTTTTATTAGAAATATAATACGAAGGTTGCTCAGAAAGTAATGCCCCACTTTTTTCTTCGGAAACTATTTGTTCAGAATGTATGAAATTCACGCACAGTATAACGGGATGTTTCCGTTACACATGTTATTTTTCCACACAATCTCCATCTACGTCTACAGCCTTACGCCAGCGCGAAACAAGGGCATGCATGCCTTCCCTGTACCAGCTCGTTTCCTATTCATGTAGCCATGCCCTCACTGCACGAATCACGCTCTCGTCATCTTCAAACCTTGTCCCATGCAGTGCATCCTTCAGTGGCCCAAAATCTGACGGCGCCAGATCAGGACTATAGGGGGGATGGGGGAGCACAGTCCAACCAAATTTGGCGATTGCCTCCTGGGTTTGCAGACTTGTGTAAGAACGGACATTGTCGTGCTGAATCAACATGTTTCCTGGATTCCTGCTAGGCCGCACTCGCCGGTGACACTTTTTCAGTTTTTGGGGGGTTTTGATGTACGCGTCCGAATTGATTGTCTCACCCCTGGCCTTCACCTCCACCAGAATCACTCCATCAGTGTCCCAAAAGACGGTGATCATGATCTTTCCAGCGGAAGGAGTTGTCTTGAACTTCCTTTTTCTTGGTGATTGCGGATGATGCCACTCCATTGACTGTCTTTTCGTCTCCTGCCCATAATGGTGAGCCCAAGTTTCGTCATCTGTGACGATCCGGGACAAAAAGGCCTCCCCCTCAGCATCAAAACGCTCCAACAGTTCAGAAGAGATGGCATTTCTTTGACGTCTGTGCTGGGTTGTGAGACTTCGAGGAACCCATCTTGCGCATACCTTCGAATATCCCAAAGCGCCAATAATTGTCATTGCACTTCCATTGCTAACTGAAAGCTGTACGGCCAATTGCCAACTTGCGATGCGCCGATCCGCATGAATAATGCCATCGGCGCGCTGCACCATGTCTGGGCTGGTGGCTGTGGCAGGACGCCCAGACCGCAGTCGATCATGCAGCTCCGTTTCTCCACTTCCTGAAGCCTTAACTCTCTGAACCCAGCGTCCAACGGTGCTCCTATCGACTGCACAACTTCCGTACACAGCACACAACCGTTTGTGAATGTTCCCCACACTTTCTTTCTCCGCCACTAAGAATTCAATTACAGCTCGTTGTTCATAACGTGTGTCAGACACATACGCCATTTTCACAGACTACAGCGGCGCTATCTGTCGGACGACCGTGTACTTATACACATGTGCGCAATAAACATCAGTGTTGCTACCTCTCTTTTTTCACATTGCTATCTTTATTCTGGAATGAGAAAAAAATGTGGGGCATTACTTTCTGATCAACCCTCGTATAATACTGTGCATTAATTATACAGTATATTTATAATATGCATTAATAGTAACGTAGGAATTAATAATAGTTGTGGAAGACCCTAAGACCCTATTTTGCCTTAAAAATTCCCATGGGTACGCGGAATAATTTATTTCAAATTTCAAAAAGTTAGGTAGGTGTACAGGTCTATAGGAGGTACGAGATTTTCACAGCCGTAAATATGAGTGCCCATGTCATCTAGGTTACGTCAGTGTGTTACCAACGTTTCGGAGTAACATGCCGCTTACACGTTCAAGATATTGTACCCTAGATATGGCGGAAGTATATATCTCCCCTCCCCGAATCGTTGGTTCTCGTCTACCAGAATACATGGTCTTGTCTGGAAAGACTTATCAGACGGACTTCCTTACTTACAGGTTTGTTTACCCCCTTTTAAGACTAAGTAAAATGAATTTTCTATCCAATGCTACCCGATTTGCAAAAGAACTTTCCTTCTTCGAAGGTTCCCAGCCTTCGCCCAACCACCCATCTGGTAACAGCAACATGTAGATAAAAATGAGCGTAGGACAATGGGGGAGACCATTCTGACAGGGGAAAACCAAAGTACCCTGAGAAAAACGTGTAACATTGCCACTTTGTCCACCACTAATCTCACACGGACTAACCAGGGATCGAACGCGGGCTTCCAGACTCAGTCTGTACCGCGCAGTAAACACCCTCGTCTGGATTATAGAAGTTAATGAGTTAATGACATATATGAACATGATTGCTATTTGTTCTGAGATTCACACTCAACAAATAAATGCACTCTTCGGGTAGAACGTAGAATTTTTGAGTAGTAACCACCAGCTGTAAAGGGCTACGCAGGGTCTGTGACCCTTAAGGCTGACATACTAGGACGTGCTAGTGCATAAATTATACGGGACAGATTTTTTTTTATTACGATTTTCAATTCGCTAAAGCCTTCATCGTGCAATAAATATTGAACGAAGCAGGAGTGGGGTAGTTTTGGGCCCCCTGATAAAACGTGTCGCTCAGTCGCGTGATACTCAGGACACGTCTCCTGAAATTCGAGATTGGCAGTGCCCAGGTGATACCGTCACCATGTTGCCTTTCACATTTTTTTCATCGCATGATACTACAGTAACATACCTGACATTCACGCATCTCCGTAACCGTTGAAAGATATATTGTGAATGTTATTATGCACAGATGACTTGGAACACGAACTGGAGGGCTTGCGTCCTTGGCGTCTCATAACGTTAGACTGTGTGTACAGTGGAAGTAGTTTGAGGGAGAAGTCGAGTTCTTTCGCATACGACCGAACGCGCCCGAACAGATGAGGACGCTTACGGCAGAAGCCAAGCATTGACGCGAATCGCGCGACGTCGCTTGACATTCAAACACGTTTTTCTTTCGCGATTTAAAGCGTTGCGTATGGCTGTATTCGATCGCCGTGTTCTTTGTAATTGATAGGCGTGTGTCAGGTGTCATTATGTAGTAACATTTTCTGGTTGCTCGAGTAACTCTTTAAACAGTTCCGAGTGCACGGTTCTACTGCGCTGCAAGAAAGTATTTGCTGTATCTTCCAAAAGTAACGAATTTTAAAATAATCTTTTATAACAAATATAATTCCAAGACAGGGTCCATGACAGCACTGGAAGTACCGTTGTCTTGTTCGTACGACGTGGCCGAAATCAAATCGGGCAATAGTGGTTGTATTTGCGAGAACTCGACTTCGTGATAATTCGCGTCTGCTGTAACAATCTGCTTAGCTGCATTCACAAAGGGGTCGGTCTTTTGCTTGTTAACGGTTCCTTCGCAAGGGAAGTGTTCCCATTGCACAACGGGAGATGAATGTTAGGTAGGAAAGAGGCTGTCATGATGCAATGTTCAGGACTTTCGATGGTTCCTGAAAGCAAAATGCCAGAGCAGGACTCGTACGGCCAGTTGGGCCATAATCGCCTATTTCCAAACAATTGGCAAATAATTAATCACTAATCGCCTTATTATTCTGTGGTATAGGCCTATAGTCTGAGCAGTAGACAGCGTACGGTAAAGGTAAAATTGTATCTGTGCACGCCATGAAAGCGTATTGGGGAATGAAGATATAGCCCCAATTTTTCTTAACTTCGGTATTGGATGCATTCGATTGGTTAACTCCACGATCTACTTGCTTTACTCTGAGAAAGAGGCCCTTGGTACCGACTGAATGGGAGGATGGATGGGCTCCAGAGCCGGTCTGGACAGGTTATTGAATAGGTTATTTTAACGTAAAGACGTCCGTATGACGTGTCTCGCTTGTGATATAATTTGACCATCCATATTTGTGGTAGCGGGAACCCCAACCGAAATGCACATGGGCTGGATGTAAGTATGCAGGAGCTGTTTTGCCTAATTCTGTGTAAGGTATCCAATTCCTTTGGTACCTGGATCTCCTTTCTCGCTTCTTTTTACAGAAATACTGGCATTGTGGTACTCGAGTAGAGTGCATGCCTATTCAACAGATCCGGCCACAGTGGATGTAACATTTATGCCAGCAGTTCAGAAAGTATTTGAATAGTATTGCAATTCGTTGTGTTGGGGACAAGGGCGGGAATCGCGAGAAACTGTGAGCGTTTGAAGCCGAAAAACTTGACGATGTTAAACTCTTCTCCTGCAGTTATTATCTGTTTTCACTTTCCGAAAAACACAGCACAACATATATTTTTAATGTTGTACGCGTCGTGCATCATGTGCAGATCACCATTTTTTTAACCAAACCTTATGCGCCAAACTGCGTGTATTACATCACACATCAGTTACTGCTCCGAAGCGTTTCGGTGTCCACTGACACAATCCTCAGGGAGATCCGTCCAACTGTAAACTCCTCGCGACACATCAAACCTCAGTCAGCATACACAAAACACACACATACACACGATGCAATAACAACGCATAAATCTGTTGAAACCCACCCAATTTGGGGTGGTACAGGATCTCTAAAAGATACAAAAGATGTTACCAAAATAGATGTCATCGCACCCACATTCCACGTGTGCTTGGTATTCAACACCAGTGTTTTGTTTTAACTTTTAACCGTTTTCTGCACGTCTTTATGACTCAGGAATTCCAACGGCATTAAAAGTTGTGCACCTGTGGTTTTAACTTTTAACTGTTTCAGTAGATACACATTACTGAGGGACTTTGATGGTATTAAAAGTTGTGCGGTTGTATTTTGGAAGAGCTGCGATGTTATAACGCACGGTCAACACGTGCTTGTATCATTTTATGTGTTGCGAGGAATTTACAGTTGGACGGTGCTCCCTGAGGATGGTGTCAGTGGGCTCCGAAATGCATTGGAGTAATAACTGATACGTGATTTAAGATACGTTGTGTGATGCTTAATGGTTGGTTAATAAATGGTGACCATGAATATTTGTTTTCCAAATTTATCCTCCTAGGATGTCACCCTGGGATTAATATCGGTTTTCACTTCCGGAGCAACAAAACACCATGAATAATTGTTACCCAAATTTATCCTGGGAAGTCACCCAGAAAGAACAACACAGCGAACAACAGGGAGACATATTCCGTAAAAATTATGTGTTTATGCTCACAAAACTGCAGCTTCAGGTCCTGTAGGCCTGTTAGGACTAACGCAAACTTTTTTGACAAGGGCGCCACACCAAGGGAACAGAATTTATATTCACGAAAGTGACAAATTGGCCTTACACGTCGTCATTAATATATTAGCAAATATGTGCAACTTCGAATTCAAGAACCTGAAATGATGGCTAAAGCAGAGCTGTGTTACATTTCGTAAGTGATGGTAACTTTCCTTGCAGATTTTTCACAGATATGTCATTCATTATAGACCAGTCAGAGGTGCTGCGATGTGATGAATCATTGCGTCCTGCAATCCAGTGAATGAGATACAGTCCCCTCAGTGATGCAGCTAAAAGAAAATGGTTGGACCTGACTCGCAGTGTGGTTATTCTGAGCCAGTTTGAACCACTGCACATCTTTGCAACGTGCTTAAGATAAGCTTAATGTGTTTGCTGTCTTCTCGTGTGCGCCATACCTCCTCTGCATTCTCGCTCAGCAAAGAATTTTATAGGTCCTCTAACCCAGCAGTGGTTCCCAAAGTGTGCTCCGCGGTTCCCAGGGATTCGCGACCATTTCCCGGGAGATCCGTGGATACATTTCTGTAATTACTCCTTAGAAATTTACTATTTTTTTTTAACTAAATGAATAATGTTTTGTTGAAAATAATCGCTTTACTTGTTTAACTGGCGATATAATTCTTTCGTGAGACTGTAAGAGTATCTAGTTACTAAACCCCCTGTACCCACGAAGCCAGCGACATTCATTTAAATTAAGGTCAAATTACGCAATGCATTGTTACGTATGTTACTGGTATGTATTCTTGGCTATGAAAAATCATTTCTGAGACATAAGTTTTTAATTTTGGTTACCTGTCACTCGGACACTATATATTTATGTGAGCAAGGATGTGAGGATCCGTGTTATTGTTCGAAGCCAAAAGGGGTCCGCGAGCAAAAAAGTTTGGGAAACACTGTCCTAAGCAACTGCCGGTCGTTCCATTTCTCGCCCATCTCATTCTTCGTTGCTTAATCATCGCAATAATAGGGAGTGTATCTAAAACATGAAGATTTCAACGTACTGAACTTTAATTTGGACCGCTGTTTTATACGGGTGTGAAACTTGGCGACTTTTGAGGGAAGAACCCAGGCTGAGGGTGATCGGCAACGGGATGCTGAGGAATGTGCTTGAACCTAAGGAGGAAGTTAAAGGAGGCTGGATAAAACTGCATAATGCAAATCTGCATGATTGGCATACCGTCAAAATATTAACACGATGATCAAATAGAGGCTCTTATGGGCGGGGCATGCGTGACGCTTGGGAAGAACAGAGATTCACACAGGATTTTGGTTAGAAGTCTCAAATTAAGATAACGCTTGGAAAATCTGGGTCTGGATTGAGGTATAATATTCAAATTGATGTTACGGAATTGGGATGGGAGGACCCGGGTTGGAGTCATCTGGCTTAAGAGAGAGAAAGTTCTTGGGCTGAAGTGTGGTCGGTGATGAACCTTCGGGTTCCACAAAATGAGCATAATTTTTTTTTACTAACAGAGGACCTATTACCTTTTCAAAAAAGGGCTGCTTCATGGGGATAGTAGTAATACCTGAAGAGTATACACCTGTTCCATCGTTATCTATTTTTTCCTAGAGGAATACTGGTTTCCCACACAGGAGATACAAACGGCGTCATGTAAGCTAAGCTCAAAAGGATATTTTAATAAAAAAATTCTGAACATTTCTTGTGAAACGTGTTGCTTGCATATCGGTGCCCACAGTCGGATAAGTGAGGCAGGGTCTTCTGACTGCTCCATAAATCATGAGCGGAGGACGCAGTGGCTACGGCTCACCAGCCATGATGGCTGGGTGGATGGAATCTTGGTCCGCTGCTGGCAACGGAAAGAAAGAGCGAACTTCTTATAAAGGCAGGTTCACTGTGTGCCTACTTAACTGCGGTGCCTTATACACACCCAGCATACGGGAAAGATTAGCTGTTCAGAGACGAATCTTTTACTTTGTTTAACGACCTAAGCCTGTCACAAAAATGATAGAGATATATTAAATGTTTAGGTGCTTATGTGTTTACTTATATCTGAAATGTCAGTAATTAGTTTGCTGTGCCGTGTGCCTATTTTTCAAAATTATCCAGCGTTATTACATTACAGAGCATATATCAACATTAATTTTGGCTGGAAATATGGAGCTGAGAAAGCCTGATTGTAGATGAGTTTGGCTGGGGGGACAAATGCTTTTGGTAGAAAGGCTAGTACGACCTTGTGCTCATTTCCTCTAGTAGTCGCCAACGTGATAAAGTCAATGTTGGCGTATCACATGTAAGACTAAGCCCATCTGCAGGGTCATAGTTAGGTGGGACCATCGATTCATCTCCACCTACTTGCCCTGCCCCTGCGCCAAACAAGTTCCAGACCCTTCCCCTGCTCCTGCACCACACACTGCTCTTGCACCAAACACTGCTCCTGTTCTTCTCTGCTCCTGCACCAAACTGTTCCTTCCCCTGCTTCTGCTCCAATCACTGCCCCTGTTCTTCTCTGCTCCTGCGCCAAACTGCCACTTCCCCTGCTCCTGCACCAAATACTGCTCCTTCCCCTGCTCTTGGACCAAACATGGCCACTTCCCCTGCTTCTGCTCCTTCTGCCCCTGTTCTTCTCTGCTCCTGCACCAAACTGCCCCTTCCCGTGCTCCTGCACCAAACACTGCTGCTGTCCCTGCCCCTGCCATTCCCATATCCCTCACCTGCTCCTGCGCTAAATACTGCCCTTTCCACAACACCAGAAATGTCTAGGACGATGTAAATTATATTCTCACAAAGTAAAGTTTTATGATATTCGAGTAGATATGCTAACTCAGGGAGAAAGTCAAGAATTTCCCCGTCTCTTACGTAACCCTAACCCAAAAGTTCATTACATTTTTCACGCCGTCATGTCCTGAGCGGAGCTTTTCACACTCTGTTTACGTCAGGTCTGTTTTAATATAATACTCGTATTACCATTTACTGCTTGCCGATCCCGGTGGCCGCGCCGTATAAGGCATGGGTCTGCGGCTGCACTCGTGCTGGAATTGCGGGTTTGAATCCCGCCGAGAACATGGACGTGTGTCTCTTGTGAGTGTTGTGTATTATCAAGTAAAGGCCTCTGCGACGGGCCCATCACATATCCAGAGGAGTCTCTACCGAGTGTGGTGTGTCTGAGTGTGATCTGGAAACCTCAACATTGAAGAGGCCTAGGACCACTAGGGCTGTTGAGCTATAAAAAAAAAAAAAAGAAAGAAAGAAAGAAGTTTCCGCCTAGGTCTCCAAAGTGGCCAATTCCCTCACGCATTTTCCGATTAAAATTTATTAACAGGAAGGTCTTACCGAAGGCCATATCATGATGTAATTAACGAACAAATGTCTGGCAATATTACAGTTCCCCATATAGAGCCTACTAATTCCATCTTTTATGTCACACCAGAATGAAAATCACGTCGCCTGCCCCCGTCACTGGTTGTGCTTCATTGCGAGAAAATGCCTGGCAAGTAGAGGTAGTTGCGGAGACGTACAGTGGTAGAATTTCTCGTGAAGGAGAAAGTACCTGCAAAGGATATTCACGCACGACTATCAACGTGCGTATGGAGACGCATTCACGAGCGCCGGGAGTGTCAGACAGTGGGTATAAAGTTCTATATAAGGGAATACAAACATCGCCGATCATCCCAAGGCAAATCGATGAGTTCATCAGAAAGAATCGACGCGTGAGTCAGGGAAATTTTACTGAAAATCTGTGCCAGCTGAGTGCCTCGTCTGTTGATAGAAGAGCAAAGACTTAGGGGAAAAAGTGTTCCTTCACCGTTCCTGGAGAGGTATGCTGTCGGAACCGACGTATTTCTTCACAGAATCGTGACGGGTAACGAAAGCTGGCTTCATCACCTTGATTCGGAAAGAAACGACGGAGCGTGGAATAGCATATAAGACACCGCTCAAGAAAAAGCCGAAAACAATGTCCTCAACCTTACGACCACAGGAACGGTATTTTGGAATATTGGTCGAGTTTTTGACACAAGAGGAGACCATCAGTTCTACTCATTACCTTCAGACGCTCCAGGAACTCAGTCATGTACATGTGACAGGTGTCCAGAAGAGGGAAGATATCCTGCAACACGATAACGCACAGCCCCGCACTGCTCGTATGTGCGTGGAAAGGTTCAGAAAAACGGCTGGGCACTTCTACATTCACCCTACATTCCGGACTTAGCCTTCGGACTACCATCTCTTCGGGTTCGTAAAGGATCGTATCCGAGGCCAGCGGTATTTGACCGATGAGGCGGTCCAGGAAGCAGGTCGCCGTTAATTACCAACTGCTGAAACGGGATTCTACCGCAAGGGGATCTTCAGGTTTCTAGAAGGGTGGCGAATATGCGTCGATCGGGATAGTGATTTTGTAAAGAAGCCAGTGAAGTGCACAGATTTGACAAACATGGTGTTTTCCTACGCATATATATACTTCATTGTGAAATTACTTTGTTCGTAACTGCCGTTATGGACCTCATACATTTCTCATATTTCTCATCTATTTTATGCTCACTACACATCCACCCCACCCCAACCCCGCAACTCGCCTACCTTTACGTTATTTCCTTAATCATGTTTGTCAAATTTACCGTGTGAAGGTTTTCACTGTGTATCTTTCCCACTCCCTTTACTTCACGTCTGATGGTTCTGGATGTTCTCCTCGACGCTTTGTTCAATTTACGTTCTCCATATGTTGATTCCTTAAGGCAAGGGCCCACTTCTTACATCGATAAAAACAATATATAAAATAATTGCTTTCTGTATTTTAATCGTAAGGTTTTGAGACATAAGACATGAAGATTCCAGTGTGAATGGTAACAAACATTTGCCGAATTTTGTTAGTAGCTACGAGTTCCTTTGACATATCTAAAAGTAGCTACACTAACTTAATGTTTTATGTTCTTTCAATAGCGGAAATTGCTGTTCCATTGTACTTATTAAGGTTTTGTTTTCAGATGGCGAGTACCTCTTTGTTGATCCGGATAACAAGCTGTCCAAATATGCACCAAAGAATTGGAGGTCTTCTCACGCTCATGTAAGTGTTGGGTGTTGTCAGTTCTGTTTTTCATACACCATAATTTAACTTAAGTAAATCCACAGGGTTGATCGCCTTAAAAGTTTACGATTGATAAGCAGGTACTGTAGAACAGTACACAAACCCAACTAAAGATATAAGCATGTTTCAGATTGGGTCCCATCACTTGACCTAGGTAGGGCGTGGTTTTGCGCCCTTTTGGACCAACACAGTGTAATGCCTTAAACAAGTGAAGACTCTAGCCCCCGTGATAAAAGAGAGCAGAGTGATGCCAGATATTGCACATGGCTTATATGTCCCGCCATCAGAGATGTCAGAAACTACATGCATCAGCAGTTATACACAGCGTGGCGCAAAAGTTACTTGACATTCGTTGTTTAACGAAAAGAAAGGCCGTTCGTACCGTAAGAGGCAGCTGTGAGAGAGTACGTATATGCATTCCGCAAAGACTTAATGTGCCAGTACAGAAGGAAGACACTTCGAACATTTCTTGTAGTCACTACATGTATTTACTAGGAAAGTTTAGTTAACGTGTTGCCCGTACTGTCAAGTGAGTTTTGCGCCACTCTGCGTTTTCCTGACGGATCTTAGGTCTTTCCATGTGAGATTTGTGGTGAACAAAAAGTGACACTGGGGAAGTTCCTTCTCCCAGTGCTTCCTTTTCCCCCAATCACTCTTATTCTATGTACGCTAGTTACTTTCATGCTGTACAGCTAATATTGTCAATTTATGGCATCGTTGCATAAAGTAATTCTCTTTATCCCCCTGTTCTGCTTATGCAAGAGTGTTTAATTTTTCTAAACCCAATTCTTACAATAATGTTAGATATTGTACATTCCTCGCCCCATATCTGCGTAGTCTCTTTAGCGTTCAGCCCAGATTTATGTGAAACGCTCTCCGTGTCACCTCTTCTTGTGGCTTCGCAGCATCGAAACCTCTCGCCCAGTCACGGGCTGTTAAATTTTGCACGTTGTGGCAAATTGTGCACCCCCCCCCCCTTCCATCGCGCAACCATGATAGCTAAAAGAATATTGGTGGCGAAATGAGACAGTAACACGTACTTTAATTTCTTGGTTACTGGCGTTATTTGCTTCAGCACCTTGAAGTGGCTGATAAATTTTCATTTTATTGCCGTGCAATACAATATCAATTCTTGCTTAAAACCAACAGTTTGCAGTGTATACTCCCTGAGGATGATCCCGTATGGGGATCGAAACATGTAGGAGGAATATAAATCTATTTTAATGTGAAACTAAAAATGAGATTTTAATGTTTCAAGTGTATTGTGCAAACTGTTGGTTTTAAGCAAGAATTGGCTGATAAATTAATATTATTAAATTAAATTAAATATGTACTCCGTCTGACACAACTGTATGTTTATATTATTATTATTATTATTATTATTATTAAACATATAGTTGTGTCAGACGGAGTACATATTTAATTTAATTTAATTTATTAGCTACTTTAAATGACCGCCTCTGTGGTCTAGTGGTCAGAGTTTCTGGCTACAGATACAGAGGTCCCGGGTTCGGTCTGGAACGGGGTCCACTCAGCCTCGTGAGCCTCGTGAGGTCAATTGAGGAGCTACTTGAATGAAAAAAGTAGCGGCTCCAGGTCTAAAAAACAGAGATTAACGGCTGTGGGGACCCGTTG
>Ga0123354_10012518_pt1 | contig 13147 bp, 7 predicted proteins | sample TergutLab28metaG_2_FD_97872 | JGI IMG/M metagenome (GOLD analysis project Ga0123354, IMG submission 97872) | Labiotermes labralis P4 segment gut microbial communities from Petit-Saut dam, French Guiana - Lab288 P4 | ecosystem: Host-associated > Arthropoda: Insects > Digestive system > Gut ...
CTCCTGAAGATGGACGTATTAACGTCTGAAACATGTTGAGCAATATATAATAAAGCAAGTGTCATCTAGTTGGTCAACCATTATTCAAAGATAACTTTTGTTTTCGTCGCTGAAATGCCAGTATTCTTACCACAAAACTAGCGTTAATATCAACTGCTTCTTGTACTGCTATATGGGCCTATCTCTGTATCAGATATACTTGCGGACATTCCTTAAGCCATGATGCGGAATTCTTCTTCAGGAGCGAATCATTCCCGAGTTGGTAAAGATTACAAAATTTTAGGAAATATGTTATTTAATTACCCTTTTCACAAGGACCTGAACCTCGTCTCCCTCCTAAACCAGACAAATCCTTTCCACACGCTTCCATTTTATTTATGTTCACTTTTCCCAACTAAACCGCCGACTGCATTTTTCTTCTGTCACATGCTTTCCACATGTCCCGCCAATCTCTTCCCCTTAATTTTATAACCTAACAATGACTGACGAGGAGCATTACTCGAGCCCCTCACTATGCAATTTTCATGTCATGTCTTTTTAATTTTACCCTCCCATTCCACAATACGATCTGCCCATATTATAGAGAGAGCAAATAAATCTCCTGTTTCCTAAAATCTATTCATTCTTGGTGGTCAAGTTAGTGATATTCCGGATAAATGCAAAACCAGCCCTTCCTCTGAGTATTTACCCACATGATAACAATGATCTGTAATGTTATTCCCCCCCAAAGACAATTACTATAATATCCCCATCTAGTTTTCTGAAATAAAAGCAATTTCGGATATACATTGAACTGTTAACAAAATGTAAGGATCGTTTTCAAAATGAGGATTGTCAGAGTTTTTGCAGAGTACTGTACATATCCTGTAGCTACAATACGGGGTTATGTCTGTGGACATTGTTGCTTTAATTTTCATTTCTTAAATTTAGACATAAATGAGCTACAAAAGCCAAGTTCTTTCTTTTTTTTATCACCATTTTCAGACGGCAAATCACATCACAGGTTTCCTGGGACATTATTTTGTATTATGAAATTCACTCTTTCGAATCTCGACGACACAGAATTGGACTTTTCTTAATAATTTTCTTTCAGCTGAACTCACGATACTACCTAACATAAGCCAGCTATTCATCCATCCGTCTGTCAGTCTATAAATCTATCTACGCATATATATATATATATATATATGTATGTGTGTGTGTGTGGGGGGGGTGTGTCTATCTATCTATCTATCTATCCATCTACCTATCTGTCTACCTGTTTGTCTACCATTTATATATTGATATACATACTATATTTATCTATCTATTTATTTACTATTCTTTTACCTTGCTGTAACCCCATCCTAAAGAGGCGTTTCATCTGAAGAAAACACTCGTGACAATGTGTCGAGGCAAGTCTTGAGAGGCGCTCTCTCACTTGCACACGCCTTCGACATCCTACTGTCGGTCACGGTAATCTCGCGGACAGTCGACTTGAGAACACTTCCTTGTCCGTGTAGAATACCCCCACACTTCCAAACGACTTTGCTCTAAATTAATCCAGCTACAATCGTATAGCGAGCAGCTGTCTGAATAGTGACTCGGCGGGTGTCGAAAATGAAAGAAAATTCGAGTTTTTTTTATGTGGCAAGACTGGAGGTTTGGGACAAAGTCCACATACATTTTAACATCGCGAAAAGTGTTGAATTTCAATGGGGATGTCTTTCAACTTAACTGCGACAAAATTGCAGAGAAAATTTCACAGCCTTCCCAAGCCATTTATTGTATTGTGCTGCACGTACTGTATTAATGAACTGTAATGATACTTCCTTTGTTTCAAATAGACTAGCAGCTTTTAAGTTGTATTCATTTTGTGTGTCAAACCGCAACCTATAATACAAAACAAATTTTCTGCAGAGATCCCAGTTCAAATCTCGCCGAGAACACCGACTATCTTGAGGTCCTTCACGTTTTCCCTTATTCTTCAGAAAAAAATTCCAGGATCATAGGTTTTCCTTAATTACTACATCCCTTCAATTCATTATTCATTATCACACCATCATTCGATACTACGCAGTCTAATTACTGAAAGTGTCATTAAATAAACTAATACAACTAAATAGTTATAAAAACATGTCTTTGTTGAAATGTTTAGCACGTGGGATGTACACATGTAGACGTTTACGTAAGTTATATTTATCCATTTATATGACGTATATATTTAAATGATTTACGCATATGTGCAGTAGTTTAATTTAAATAAATGTAGGAACTTCCTGTCCAAAACAACTATGCGCTTTCTTTGCAACAGAGCCACGTGTCTCAGTCTACGACAGAACCATCACTGGGCTGTCAAAAAAATAGGGTGGCGTAAAAAGTATAGACTTTGTTTGATTTTTGAGATGGCCATACAACTTTAAAATAAAAATTAGAAGATTGAAGAGAGATAAAAGTAGGCAACAGCATTCGGGCACATTTTTTACTTTAATATATATATATATATATATATATATATAAAATAACAAATATAAAACCCGTAGGCACATTGTTTTTAAAATCGGTGGTATTATATAAATAATAGCTACTAATTAAAAAAAGGAGGTACATTAACAATTTTTAATAATTTTTGACATCTCGTAAAGACAATTTAAGTGTGTACTTTTTATTTATGTTTACCTTATAATTTTTTCATTTGATGGCCTAATGGTGGTTCTGTAGCGGACATGTAGTTGTTTTGTAATAAAAGTGAATTTTTGTGTTGGAGTTAAGTCTGCATATTTATCTATACCTACATTTAAACGCAACGGGTTGACAACAATCAGAGAGAGTGAAACATTTTTATTGTAACCCAACATTCTCGTTTCCTAATTCTTCTGTTATTCGTAACTAAAACCACAACGCGGCAGCCACTAGGTCTACCTCGCGAAGGCGAGCTTTGTCTGGTCAGTGATTGCACGTTACACAACTCCCTCAATCACTCCAGCGTCTTCACAAACAGCTTCTTCTGCCGCCGACATTCTCTCACTCTCAGATCTATCAGAATTTCATTCGCACGAGTAAATGAAAATTTCTTAATATAGAATTCCCGAAGATCTGCTACTCTCCGAGCACTCTTTGAGAGCCAGCTCGCCAGGAATTACTCTCGCGTACAAACAGCTTCACTGGACTTTCTCAAGAGGACTTGTGACAGCTTACTCTCAAGTGTACACGCAGCCTAATGTTGACCAACTCAATGCACTTTACCTATCGAAGGTTACCACTACCACCATTCGTGTCAACGGAATGGATAGACGACTGTAGGTAATATGCACGTAAGGAAGTGTGACGAGGGACTAGCGTAGGTGGCCTTTCTTTCCAGGTGCTCAGCACAGAACACATCAGCAGGCGTGTCATAGTCAGGCTTCTCACCACCGAAAGCCAATTTCGCTCCCAGGACAGTCCATATGAGATTTGTGGTAGAGAAGTGATCTTGGTAGACGTTCCTCTCCCGGAACTTTGGCATTCACTGTACAATACTATTTTCCCAGTATTAAGAATTCATTCGTCTGTCTTCCAAATAATGGATAATGAGCCCAAAAGAGACCACAAGAAGGGACATCTTCACCCCACAACCAGAATAAATAACATGTAAATAATATAGGCCTACAATGCAAGTAACTGAGGGCCTTCATATTTTCACTCAGCCTCTCCTTGCAGATGATATGACAGCCCCTCAAATCAGAACACAGTCATGACCTTCCGCACACAGGATGTGCCAAAAGGAAAGAGTAAAATGACTTCCACGCCTCTATTTCAATTAATCGGGTTGTATGTAAGAATAAGCAACTTACGAGGAACCGGTAGTAAAATACCACCTGCTCCATCGAAGCCGATTTCTGCACAAAGGAGTTATTCCCTGTTACAAACATACCCCCTTCCCCCTCCCTTCAACTCCTGAAAGTTTGCAAAAGCCATTCAATTACATCCCGCGTGCATTGAGCTAATCACGTCACACTTAAATAATCTGTAAATAAAAATACACTCCAAACCATGCGATATTTTATTTTTCCGAAGCACTGTTACGAGGATTCAGGTCTTTTGGAATGTGACGCTGCGTCGCTGTGTTGGTGCTTCCTGACCTGCCTTCGAAACGTCGGGAAAAACTAACAAAGCAGCAAGGTCAAACACTGTATTATTCAACTGATGCACCAATATATAATTCGTAGATACAATTAAAATTATAAAACTATTTAAAATATTTTAAATATTTTTATAATTTTAATTGTATCTACGAATTATATATTGGTGTATCAGTTGGATAATAAAGTGTTTGAATGTCACTGATGCACGGTGCAAACATGAAGAAAGCAAAAAAGTGTCTAATGCCAGAAGACCTGAATCCGCAAATTCCAAACTATTCTATGAAGACTAGATTCAGAAGGCTAAGGATCGTAATTCAGCTGTTAAGCGCTTGAAATGTGTAAAAGCTTATTTTTGTGCCGTCAGAATATTCCTGGTCTCTTAGACTGCACGCAGTGATGTAGATATCTCCTGCTGCTGAAATGACTCCACTGGGTACAAACAGATTGCACCGAGTTTGACAGGCCTAATGATGATGAAACTGTTAGAAAAGAACTCATCTCATTCATCGTTTGACCCGAACATAGATTTTACATTAGGCATTAGAGAAGTAATCTCGGAATTCCTCAGTTTAACAAACCAAATAAGGTGTTCCCTGGGTCTCATTAAAAAAAACTCATATAGTTTTATTATAATAGCTTAACTTTCTTCAAAAAGTTCTCGCCCACCTTCACTGTCATTTATTACTTCGTGGGTTACCTAACAAAGTTTCATCAGTTCAGCGTCAAGTTTAAAAGACTATTACAGTCTTCTGGAATGTGACGCCATATAATTTTATAGCTACGTAACAGAACTGTGGTAGAAACTGCTGTACCCTGACGCTAAGCCTGGAAGAAAGGAAAAATTTGATTCAAGGTTTGTGACCTATATTAGAGAAGTGTGAGGTTCGAATCACAACAGGGGAACAGACTATACTCACGCTTCTCGTGGATATCCTCAGGAAGCATGCCTTACATTCAGGCAAGACTGCTTCCTTCCACATGCTTTACTCCGTTCGCTGTTCGCTATTCATCCTACTAATCGGGTTACATCTTGGGCCACTGATATTTACGTTTCCATGCGTCGTATATAGGCCCTACGTAAAACGGAAGCAGTAGTTGCCTTATAAGTGTTGATGTCAGTGTTCCGGACTATACGGTTTACGATCTTACGAGACAGTAACTTTCGTAGTCACGATTGTGACAAACTCTAATTTCACATATTGTATTGTCTTGGGGATACGAGCACAAAGGTACTATCTATTTCCTGTTTGTATCACAAATGTTTATTTCATTTGTACTCTGCTTTCAGCCAGATGAAATCTGCTGCTGTGCCCGATATTGTTTCCAACGTTTTAGTTCGTAAGACTCATTTTGAATTCCCGCGAGGCACGGTGACAGCGCAATCTGTCTTCAACATCTCTGTTTCCACGTTTGCTTCAGCTTAGACTATTGAGATGCTGGACGTATCTAGGAGCAGAATCCCCTGAGCAGGGTCTACAATTGTTGATTGAAGAAAAGTTGATTATCAGGATGAGAGTTGTTGCACGTGGTAGGGTAGAAAGGGGATGGAATCTTTCCCCTTTTCATTTGTACATCCCTAGTCTTACTTGCACCCCAGAAGCTAAACCACTCTTATTGTGGAAGTTCCACTATCGTCCTTTCTCAATTATCTTCCCCTATAGATTAGCAACAAAGTTGATTCAGTTCACCTTCACATTTTCTCACTGTTTCATTCACCTTATTTCAGTCACTAATAAACAAACTATAACTAACTAAAACTAACTATGTTATGAAGCAAATCTCATGGTAATAATTACTCAAATGAAGCTTTTGCACACCCGGACGCCCCTCCTACTGAAGCCGGACCCGCTCTAACAACTTTGCATCATGGCTCGGTTGTCTGGCAGACTTAGTTCATAATTGGTACAATCTAAGGAATGAAGCATCCGAGAATATTGGCGAACCACGCGGCTGCGTGCAGAACGTTTCGTTTGGTGTTACGCCTTTCTTACGACAGTCCAAACGTCTCAAGACACTTCCGAAGTATATTAGCTAATACTTCGCGTGAATGTACTTCATATTCCTTCCTGTAGAGGCAGCACTATTAAATTGTAACGTTAGCTTTTTTGTTTAGAAAAATGTTTTGAGAAGGAATTAATGAAAACAAAGGAGATTTCCATAAATGCTAAAACAAAAGCTATGTAAGAATATATCTGGAAAAGTTCGGTTACGCGGTTCATTAGATCATGACGCCGCAAACAAACCTTAAAGTGTTTATGTATATGATAATGGAGAAGCATGTACAAACCGAATATTTGAATGTAATTTATATAAACATCATTCTTCAGACGGTAAGGATACTCTACACGTCATACAGTTTGATATATCCACTCGTTGTTGGATAAATGAAGATCTCTGGCCAATGTTCTTGAAGCAAAAAATATATTCTTAAAGCAAGAAGGTTCTTGCATCTCGTGAAATATGAAGTTTACATGGTGGTCAATATGAAGACCAGTCTTGTGTCGTCGAGTATATAATTTATTAAGTAGGTAAGTACCAAGATTTCGTAGGAAACTTCTGCCTACATTTTCAGGGTAGATGAAAACTTCCAGGTGGGTACAGCAAATTCATCTGAAGCGTCCATACTTATCAACAAACTTCAATATTGTCATATTTCAATATATTTCAGTCTTCACTCATACAGGCTGACCTGTCAAACGACCATAATTGCCTAGAGATGGCTTCTTCTCCTTACATTCACTTTTTAAATGACATAATTCGATTGCGGTCTGTTGTTGAAATTAATTCAGTTTATATAAAGTGACGACGTTTCAGCCAGCTGCTGATGCAATTTGGAAGAATATCTGTGGTCAACAGAAAAGAGATTCAAATTACAGAGGCTTCCAATCACATGCCCGCTCTTAAAACAATGCAGCCAACAGAACACGGATCCCGAATTTTAGGTTCGCATTATACGATCACGGGCACATAAAGCCCCTGGAATAAAAGGGACATTCGTGCAAACAGAAACAAAGATAGTCACATTTAATTACTTCTAAGGATTTTTACAAGGGTACATTACACTTAGTAATATAAGAGTTATGGTTTCCGAAGCGAAAAAGGGATCTGCTTTCGTCTTTAGGGAAAAGGAGTGGACGAACCCACACAGTTGAGTACGTGTAACTTAAAAAGTGCTACAATTACCGGCTCAATGGTTATGACACCCGTATTAAATTTGTTTTGAAAAAAGAATTCATTTTAAAAAAAGGCTTCTCTTAAACACCCCCCCCCCCCAGTAGCACATTATCTGCTGAAGTTACAAATTTTAAACTACGCGCATAGCCATTAATTACAATAACGCTTATACACAAAATTGCTGGCTAGGGTGAACAGGATTATCGGCATGCATTTTAAACTGAAATATTGACGTCAACATGACATTTATATTGCCCACCTCGGAGATTATTAACAATACATTCCACTGGCATGTGATATCACCACTCTAGTACACAGGTACTTATGAATTTCAGGTTACCACAGCCGTGGTGTTGAGAATTGAGGTCATCTGTGGTACCATGCTGGGGCATTGGGCGAGTAACTTCGGACGTTTCGAAAGATCGCAGTGCCATTTCTGCAGGTTCAAGCAGCTCAAGTCCAGCTTATTCTTGAACTGATTGACGTTGAAGATGAAGGCAATACGACCTTCGAGGTCTCAGAAACTGCTCTCCCAACGACACAGCACTGTGCAACAGACGACTAGAAATCTTAGACATAAAAGGACATGTCACAATACACGTCGTAACACCCCTGAAGAATATAGCATTCACTAATACCACGTATCATATTCCTGCAAAATGAGCTGAAAGCACTTCAACTAATTGCGAGATTCTCCACATTCTGTGGAATCTGAAAGTTACGACGGTCTGCAGAATATTCCTCCACTGGTCCCTAACCTGAATAAGATAAATTCACCCCATAACATCTCTTCCATTTTCTGTAAAATCCACTTTATTATTACAATCCCATCTACGCCTGGGTCTTCCTGGTGGTCTCTGTACCACAGGTTTTCCCACCAAACTAAATACGCCACACAGGTAGACAGGTCCTTATTCATCAAATAGCAACACTTTAAATCAGCCTTCAATATAAATCTAAATCCAGCGGATGAAGAAATATTTAACCTCCTTCCTAAATTCTTTTATAAGGGGGGAAGGGTTGTGAAGATTAGTCTTGGCATTTGTATTATTACGGTATTATCGGAAGAACAATCTTAGGGAATGAACAGTATCGTACACGATGCAGAAGACACTGAAATCTGGGGCATTATTGGTGATTCATATGACCTCATGCAAAGGTCAGAAGTTAGATACATATCCATAGTATTGTGTAGTAAGTGTATCGACCAACAGGGTACTTAGGTGATCGTCTGGCACTAAGGAGACGGAAGTAAAGAGAGGATGAAGAAAATTGCATCGACGAGCTTCATAATTTGTACTTTTCATAAAATTTTATTATGATAATCACACGCAGTACAAATTGAGCGGAACGTGCAGCATGTTTGGGAAAAGAGAGAGAGATACGCACACAGAATGTTAGTCACATTGCCTGGAAGAACGAGGCCACTTGGAAATCATTAAAAGAAGGGTTAAAAACATAGCAAAGTTAAAACACTTCCTTTACAGGACTATTACAGGCCCAGAGGGTTCCAGGAGGTTGAGGCTCCCAGATTTTGTGACAATAGGCCATAAGCATCGGCTACATTTTTCCTCCCTCTCCTTCCAGTAAATATTCGTTGTAGTCATTTCTGCCAGTGGCTGAGTCGAACTTAGAGCCATCATGCAGCTCGAAGGATTACTTCATTGAAAATTTCCAATAGCATGACCAATAAGTTGTCCCGAAACGTCGGTACGAAATTACTGCTACTTGCTGCGTAATAACCCAGAAGAGCGCAGTTCTCATCTACTTCGTGGCGAAAGCCTGAAATCACTTCCAGTGACACGTTCGGGAATCATAACCCGCGACCTTCCGGCTTGTAGCGCAGTGCCATAACAAACTGCGCCACTGCATGCCCTCTATAAATGTAGTAGAACTGATAAATATTACTTCAATGCATCCATAAATTAAAATTAAAACTTATCATGTACTAATGAACAAGCAGCCATCAATTGCATTCAATGGTGCGTTACGACGTTTAATTATTAGTTTCCCCGGTACTTTCTGCTTAAATGAAAATAGTTCAAATCTTGCTTAGTATTAGTCTTCGCAATACATGCACAATTTTCTTTATGTGGGATAGACCACTTTTATTATCATGTGGATTTCAGACTTCAAAAATTAGATTTACACCGACGCCATATATAATACAAAGAGTGGCAAAATATCTGTACTGTGGATTATTTTAATGACTATCGAAAACTAAACTCGTACAGCTTCCAATGGTAGACTGACTGAAATGATGCAATGGAAAAAATTGAGAAGGAAGCGTTCCTGGCTAGATCGAGGTATTATTGCTGTATTTGACTCAAGGGCTTGAAGAAAACTATAAAGAATCATTTCAAGATAGCCAGTGTCCCGGCAGAAATTCGAACCGAGCACCTCCCGAGTAAAAGTATAGAGCATTACTGTTAAGCCGTGATGCTCGAATTGGCATGGTACCCACCACAGTGCATTTGTAAGTGGGTTCGAGTATTTTCACTACTCGTCAGACCATCAGCAATGGGAAAATGATCTGAGTTACTTTTCTTAAGTCTTACTGCCTAACAGCAGTCCGTTACAGGCTGTTAAAAACAACAGACCCAGATTATGTTACACCAGACTGTCGTATAGCAACGTATCAAGACGTTCGTAACGTATGTTAAAAACAACAGACCCAGATTATGTTACACCAGACTGTCGTATAGCAACGTATCAAGACGTTCGTAACGTATGTTAAAAAAGCACACCTAATTCAGCTTTTGCACGGCATACTTAAATAGCATTCTGTCACTATGATTCAGGTTACTGTGTACTGTGTCTGTGACACCGATGAAAAAAAGAAGTCATCTTAAGGCAGGAAAATTTGTCCCGCTGCTTAATTAAGCACTAGACACGAAGACATACAGGGAAGTGGAGGTACAATTCCATATATTCTTCACCATGGCACTCGAAGTTCAGCTTCGAAACCAAGCCGCTTTAACTCGGGAGAAAGAACCGCAGCACGTCAGGACGCTTTAGTGAAGAACGAACTCAGAACTCAGCTGGGTTTCGAAGTACGAACTTTCGATTGCGCGACCCGTAGCCTAGTCGCAATAGCGACCGGGTAATCCCGGCTCCCGGATCACACAGACAAAGTACACATTAAGTCACTACCCGATTACAAGTCCGTTTTCCGGTACAGTAAAATCCCTTATTTTGCGCGTAGCAGTGTAGCAACGCGTTACCCTTCTGTTCCTTTCCAGCTTACCTTACACGAAAATTTGTAGGGCTTGTGACGTCATGCATGTAAATTAATTATTAGTGTTGTGGTTAGAGCTACCCCAGAAGATGCAGGCATCTCATATCAAAGTCGACTCACCTACCTCACTCTGAGTTAATTGTTGGCGGTTCGACACGCACAGGGAGAACCCTCATCTTACTCTAATGAACTAGGCCACACTAAAACAGGTCGTATGTTTGCATTTACATGTTGTTGTATGAGTCGCTATGGTGACTAGATTTAGGCTCGGCGACCAAGGAAACACAGTTCGATTCGCGAGATTGGTAAGAAGTTGTTCAATTCTCAATAGCGACCAGACAATCTATGCAGTCTCTGCCCAGCCTTTTATTCAATACGTACCACAGGTTTCTGTTCCGAGAGCAGAATGGCCGTAGAGTGAAGCTGACCACTCAGGCTAATAATGCATGCAGCTGTACCGTTATTCCCTATGCCTTTAAGGTATGGTGCTTAATTAAGTTTTGGAACAGTTTTACCAGCACGTACTATACATACGTTTTACGAAATGTCTTCTGTCTCTGTGTCACAAGAAATTCAATTGATGTATATTCATAGGTTAACTTCGACATAAATACGTGCATGCAAAATTAAATAACCTGTAATATGTGCCAAATACGTCATTGCCAAACGTCATTCACAGAAGTTCCCTCCAAGGGACTAATGTAACAATACCAGAATATGCTATTTGTCTTTCATTTCAGAAAAGTGGGTAGTGAAATTGTTTGAATAATTTATAGGTAAAGTACTGTCGTTATTTGCTCATGGGATCGGTGTAAGTGGAATATTCAACTGAATATACGTTGAGAAATCGAAATGTGAATCACATAATGAGACATCCTTCAATAGCCGGAGAAATTCAAATAGAATAAATAAACGAAAGCCTCTCAAACTTCTTGAAAAGCTCCGTGATGGGGCAGTTGGCGGCTGATGAACAGGCATAGAAACAGTTACATCTGTGCATAATCTGGCAGCATTACAATGAAAATGGAAGAATAAATGTATAATTCCACATAATCTTAATCGTGGCACTAGGTGGTTCAGACAGGTCAGTTTCATGTATTGGCCGTTTATTTCCAACACCCTTAGAACAAACGACAGTGTGAACTCCGAAGTCGATGAGATCTCTTGCCTCTGGAGGGAATCGGAGCACGAGTTCTCGTTTATCCGGGCCGTAGCAGTCACTGTACCGAATAGCTTCCGTCGGTTCGAGGGCTACTAGAATCTAGGCAACATGTGAGATTACTTTTTCCATAGTGATAATTTCATTCATCACAGCAATAGTTTCAAACGCTTATCCCTCGTAATCATGGGCCGGGATAGCGCAGTTGGTATAGTGACTCGCTACGGGCTGGAAGGTCCGGGGATCGAATCCCGTGTCGAGATTTTCCGTACCCGTCCAGACCGTCCCTAGGGCCCATCCAGCTTCCTATATAATGGATAACGTGTCTTTCCGGGGTTAGAGCGCCCGGAGCGTGGCTTTGACCACCCACCCCCATCTAGTATCGAGGTAACAGTTAGGGTAGGGCTATAACTCTACCCCCCCTTCTGGGCCTCCGTGGCCTGTTCTAGGTTGAACCTTACCTTTTAACTTTATCCCTTGTAATGAGCAGTTCGGGTTCGAAACTTGAACATGTCGATTATGACAAGTAATTATTTTCGGATTACAAATTGGGGTAGATGAATACAATATCTGACTTTATAAATTAGGGGAGAGAAACTAATTTAGGGAGGATGGTGGTGACATATCGCTTTAAAGCGACAGGGACATGTCGCGGTGTTTGTTTGTGAGATCCCATACTTCACCGCTCTTGCAGCCATAATTTGTCCATTGGAAGGTTACGCAACAAGTTAAGAGGATGGCCGGAAGTAGGACCAGATGGCGGTGTTTTGTTGACGCCCTATGTCACCTAAGGAATAACAGGAACTGATGATGATGCTGCTGCTGCTGATGGTGATGGTGATGATGATGATGATGATGATGATGATGATGATGATGATGATGATGAAGAAGAAGAAGGTTACGCAGTAACCCGCCCGAAGATATTCATTTATTGCAAGTCTGGAGGCTCTCAACTTAAATTAGGGCATTCCGCTACGCCGTTTGGTTTGGACGGTTAGGTCTTTTAAACAGTTAAATTCAGCCTACTGGGTAAGGCAAAATTCACGTTTCGGCCATTGAGAATATTTCAGCATCAGGAGGAAAGATTTCCTTGCAGCGCAGACCGAGGACACGAGCTCGAAAGGAAGACAGTCTTCTGGTACTTCGGAGACACGTGTTTGAGTTACTTGATCGCTTTACAAAAATTTTGGTATCCCACAACAAAATGTATAACTCCACATTGATATATGAATTAATTAATTATATATTAATTAAGGTATCATAAGGTGTTTCATTAAATTCCACAGGTGTGCCTGAAAATTGTGAATTACAATTTGTTGAGCGAAGTTTCACGTGTGAATTTAAAGCCTAAATGACACCCATATAATGACACCCATATAATGACACCCATATAATGACACCCATATAATGACACCCATATAATGACACCCATATAATGACACCCATATAATGACACCCATATAATGACACCCA
>Ga0123354_10012521_pt1 | contig 13145 bp, 9 predicted proteins | sample TergutLab28metaG_2_FD_97872 | JGI IMG/M metagenome (GOLD analysis project Ga0123354, IMG submission 97872) | Labiotermes labralis P4 segment gut microbial communities from Petit-Saut dam, French Guiana - Lab288 P4 | ecosystem: Host-associated > Arthropoda: Insects > Digestive system > Gut ...
CTTCTACTATACTTTCCAGAAAACTAAGCCTATAATGATCTCGCGCTTCGCGGTCAGCCGCTACTCCAGCGCCGACCGCGCCTACCGCGACGAGGCCGCCTCGGCGGAGATAACGCGGGTGTACTCGGCGATAGTTGACCGCTACCCCCGGATAAAGCTGATAAATTACATGGATTTCAACGGAATTTTACTGAGCGGCGACAACACCGGCGACAACTTTTCGATCTCCGACAGCGACAAGGTCATGGCGGCCTATTCAAGCGCGATCGGCGACAGCCGGTTTTTGAGCGCCGTCGATACGAAAACCCAGGGGGACATCGCCGCGCAGTGGATGAAGTCGCCGTTCCCGGCGTACAAGAGCGGGAACGGCGTGTATATCTCGGCGGACAGCTATAGGCTCGATCTGAACATCAGCGGGTTGAGGAACCCGGTCGAAATCGGCGGGGTAAGCTGTTACAGTCTGGACGCGCTGAAAACAGACCAGAGCAAGAGCGTGTCGGTGGACGATAAAAATATGCAAATATGGGTGTCGGGGAAGTAGAAGATAAGGATAAACAGCCGCAGTAGGGGCGGCGTCAGGCCGCCCGCAGGCAAGTAGGCATGTTTCGTAAGCGGGCGGGCTAACCCCGCCCCGACATTTAGGGCCGCCGTATGTATTAGAATCCGTCGATAGTTAGCCAACGGACGCAGGCGTGAGCGGTATCCGCCTGATTTTACTGGATTCATGCGGGGCAATCGGGCGCGCAATGCGCGCCCCTACGGTAGTATATCGTACCAGCCGCGGTAGGGGCGGCGTCAGGCCGCCCGCCAGCATATAGGCATATTACATAAGCGGGCGGGCTGACCCCGCCCCTACATTTAGGGTCGCCGCATGTATTAGAATCCGTCGATAGTTAGCCAACGGACGCAGCATGAGCAGTGTTGTCTGATTTTACTGGATTCATGCGGGCTAATCGGGCGCGCAATGCGCGCCCCTACGTAATCTATCGCAATTTCCGAAAAAGTTTGTTAGGAGCACAGAAAATGTCAACCGGCCCAAACGTACATACCCCGGCCTATGGCCTTACCTCCGCCGAGGCGGCTTCGCGGCTTCGCGAATACGGCCCGAACGAACTGACGCCCCACAAAAAGGAAGGCCCGCTCCACACAATTCTCGGCGTGGTCAAGGAGCCGATGTTCATCCTTCTCTTCGTGGCGGCGGCGGTCTATTTCTTTCTTGGAGAGCGGCGCGACGGCGCCATATTGCTCGTGTTCGTGATCGTCATGTCGGCAATCGAGATCGCCCAGGAGATCAAAACGGGCAACACCCTTAACGCGCTGAAAAACCTCTCTGCGCCGCACATTTCCGTCCTGCGGGACGGGATGGAGACGGTTATAGACAGCCGCGAGCTTGTTCCCGGGGACGTGATGTTCATCTCCGAGGGGGTGAAAATCCCGGCGGACGGCCGCGTGGTCAAGGCCAGCGACCTGCGCGTGGACGAATCCACGCTCACCGGCGAGCCGGAGGGCATGTGGAAGGAAGAGGGCGGCGCGTGTTTCGGCGGGACGCTGGTTTTGCAAGGCAGCGCCTCCGTTTTGGTGGAAAAAACCGGGCCGCTGACGGAATACGGCAAGATCGGCGCGCACATCGAGTCCGCGCCGGACTTCCCCACGCCGCTGCAAAAACAGACGAACGGTCTGGTCAGGACTTGCGGCATAATCGCGGCCATTTTGTTCGTTTTGGTCTGCGTCATTACATATTTGAATTCCAGCGTCGCCGCCGCCGGCCAGAGGCTTACAAGCAGCGCGCTGTCCGGCATTTCCCTGGCCATGGCCACCATCCCGGAGGAATTCCCGGTCATAATGACCGTGTTCCTGTCCATGGGCGCGTGGAGGCTGGCCCGGCGCAGCTCTCTGGTGAGGCGGCTGCCCTCCGTGGAGACGCTGGGGGCGGTGTCCGTGCTGTGCGTGGACAAGACCGGCACCATCACCATGAACAAGATGCGCGTCTCCGAAGTCTGGGCCTGCGAGGGCGGGGAGGCGCACATGATCGAGAACATGGGCCTGGCCTGCGAGATCGAGGCCTACGACCCCATGGAGAAGGCCATGCTGGACTTCTGCGAGGAGCGCGGCATACCGAAAGCGCACATCTTCGGCGGGAACATGATAACCGAGTACCCGTTCACCAACGAGCTGAAAATGATGGGCCACGTCTGGCGGCACGAGGGCGAGGTCGTGATAACGGCCAAAGGCTCGGCGGAGAGCCTGTTCAAACTCTGCCGCATGCCGGAAGCCGAGCGGGCCGAGGCCGAAAAGACCTATCGGGAGATGTCCGAAAAGGGCCTGAGGGTCATTGCCGTGGGCGAGCAGCATTTGGCGGGCGAGGGCGGCATACCGAAAGAAATCACGGGCTGCGAGCTGACGCTGAACGGGCTCGTGGGGCTGTACGACCCGCCGCGCGAGACTGTAAAGGCCGACATAGCCCGCTGCGCGCGGGCCGGCGTCCGCGTGGTCATGATAACCGGCGACAACGGCGTGACCGCCGCCGCCATTGCCCGGCAAGTGGGGATCCTGGGCGGGAAGGCCGGCGACGACGAGGTGGTAAGCGGGGCGGAATTGGCCAAAATGAACGGCGGCGAGCTGAAAGCGGCCATAAAAAAGGCCAGTGTATTCTCCCGGGTCTTGCCGGAGCACAAGATGATGATAGTCAAGGCGTTCCGGGAGTGCGGCGAGGTCGTCGCCATGACCGGCGACGGCGTGAACGACGCGCCCGCGCTGAAATACGCGGACATAGGCATAGCCATGGGCCAGCGCGGCTCCGAAGTCTCAAGGGAGGCCGCCGACCTGATACTCATGGACGACAATTTCACGACTATTGTGGAGACGATCAAGGACGGGCGGCGGATTTTCGACAACATCCGCAAGGCCATGGGCTATGTGCTCACGATACACATACCCATCGCCCTGGCGGCGCTGCTGGCCCCGCTGCTGAAGATCGGGACGGCGGATCTGCTGTTTCTGCCCATACATATCGTGCTGATGGAGCTGATAATCGACCCTACCTGCTCTATCGTCCTGGAGCGGCAGCCCGCCGAGGGCGACATCATGGACAGGCCGCCCAGGGATTCCAAGGAGAAGATACTGTCGCGGCAGGTGCTAATAAAGAGCCTGATACAGGGCCTGGCCGTTTTCGCGGCGGCCTTCGGGCTGTACTATTTCGAGGTGCGCTGCGGCAGCCCGGCCAAAGGCCGCGCCATGGGCATCATGATGATAATGCTGGCGAATTTGTTCCTGGTGAACGTGAACAGCTCTGAGATCGATTCGGTCGTTTCGTCGGTGAAGCGCCTGGCGCGTGACAAAATAATGTGGGCCGCGGTGATCGTGACCATCGCGGCGGTGATCGTGCTGGTGTACACCCCGGTGAATACTTACGCGAGGCTTACGGCGCTGTCCTGGCAAGAGACGCTTGTGACCGTCGGCTGCGCGGTCGCCGCGGTTTTCTGGTTTGAGATCGTGAAGGCCTGGAGACGGGGACGGAGGAAAAAGAAATAGGCGGGCGCGGTTTGCCGCTGCTGCAATGTGATATTATTTGTATTTGCGGAACTTCTTACCAGGCATCGCCCGGCCAAGTATCGCCGCCAACTCTTCCGGCGTTCCCTGGGTGAAGCCTGTTTTATCAATGATGAACGCCGAATTCGGCTGCAAGTAGAGGTAGAAATATTTTTTCGTCTCAAACGCCTTGTACAACGCCGCGTATTTAATGTTGCTTACGCCGCTCACCGAGGCGCCCGAGACGGTCTCGGTAAAGAATTCGCCGGAAAAGCTATAGGCGACGCCGGATTCAAAAAGCGCCGGGCTCCTTTTGAAAGCCGAACGCGCGGCTATCCGGGGCCGCAGCAAATATAATATCCCAAGCGTGATGAAAATGATCGCCGGGAACGAGCCTGTCGGGTCGCCGGACGCGAATGACGGCGCCATGCTTATCAAACCTGCGCCAAAAATGATTATCAGGCAAACGATCATGATCGCTCCCCTTGCGCCCGTGAACAGATTAAACCGCTGGAATTCGCGGAAGGACTCTTTCGTGTATTTCGTCCTGGCTTCTATCAAAATTCGCGCCCGCTTCCGGTTTTTGTTTATTATATCATATGGAAACAAGGAAACCAATTTTTTGTCATTTAGCTAACCTCACGTAGGGGACGCCGCCCCACGGCTTACGCCTGCGTCCCGTTTTTTTCAATAACGTTCAAATTCTGAGTTACCATCTATGCAATCGGGACGCAGGCGTAAGCCGTGGGGCGGCGTCCCCTACGAAGTCGTGTCACTGATTTGTGCATTATACGGAAAATTGGGTTCCACAGCCTGGAAATTTACATATTGATTTTAGGAAATATCCATGCTATACTGTACCATATTCGTCTTTGGGCTGTCGCCAAGCGGTAAGGCAATGGACTCTGACTCCATCAGTCGCAGGTTCGAATCCTGCCAGCCTAGTATCATAAAAAACTACGCCGCGTTTCGCGGCTTGTTTTTTTACACGCGAAAACCGCTTAAAAACCGCTTAAATTGTAAAACCGGCATTTTTCCGGAGGGGGAGACTGGCATGGAACCGTTGACTGAGAAGCAGGACGCGATATTTTGTTACCTGAAAAGCGAGATCAGGAAAAAGGGCTACCCGCCGACCGTCCGGGAGATATGCGACGCGGTGGGCCTATGCTCCACGTCCACCGTGCACTCCCACCTGGAAACGCTGGAAAAAAAAGGATACATACGCCGTTCTCCCACTAAGAACCGCTCCATAGAGATATTGGAGGACAATTTTTACGCATACGCGCGGGAACAGAAGAGCGTCCCCATAGTGAGCAAAATTGCCCGCGACGCCCCGATCCTTGCCCTTGAAAACATCGAGGGCGTTTTTCCGGTGCCGCCCGGATACATACCGGCCGGTTCCGGCGGCGAGCTTTTCATGCTTAGGATCAAGCCCGGCGCGGAGGCCGGCGACGGCCTGCGCGAGGGCGACCTGGTGCTGATCGACAGGGAGTCCCGCGCCGGGGCGGGGGATTTGGCCGCGGTGGCCGCGCAAAACGCCGCCGGCGTGAAGATAGCGCGCGTTGAGAAAGACGTTAAGAAGGCCGGACGAAGCGCCCCGGATCGGAAAGACGCCAATAACTGCGAGATTTTGGGGAAGGTTATCGGGATGTACAGGAAATATTATTAAGCGCGAATATAATCAAAAAGTTCGGCGGCGTTTCACAGCCGCCGAACTCATATTATTTTAAGCTCTTCCCGAATTCTTTCCCGAACTCGAACGCGCTGTCAAGCTCCTCGTCGTTAGGGTTGAATCTCACCTTCAACCCGGGCACGGGCATGGCAAACTTTAGCTGTTTGAGCCGCCCCTCTATATTTGGCACGGCCTCGCCGCTCCAGCCGTAGGCCCCGAAAGCCCCGGCTTTTTTGCCCTTGTGGATGATGGGGTTGAGCTTCGAAAGTATATCCCAGATCGGCGGCAGCGCCTCGCCCACCAAGGTCGGGGAGCCGAAGAGCAGCCCGTCCGCGCGGTTTATCTCAGCCATGGCCTCGTCCCTGTCGCAGGTGACGAAGTCGAAAAGCCTTGCCTCCACGCCCTCGCTGGCCAGGCCGTCCCTGATCTTTTCCGCCAGCTTTTTGGTATAGCCGTAGGCCGAAACATAGGAGATCACGGCGCAGGGCGCGTCGTTTTTGACGGGCGCGGCCCACTGCCTGTACAGCTCCGTATATTTTTTCGGGCCCTCGCGGATGACCGGCCCATGGGAGTTGCAGACCGTCTCGATGTCCAAATCCTTTAACTTATCCAGCGCGGAAAGCACGTTCGGCTTGAACGGCCCCATGATATTGTCGAAATAGTACTTGAACTCGCCCATGAAATCGCCGCTGACCTTGTCGCTGAACACCTGCTCGTCGCAGTAGTGGCAGCCCAGGAAGTCGCAGGTGAAGATGGTCTTGTTTTCCTCGATATAGGTGAACATGGTGTCGGGCCAGTGCAGCAGCGGCGCGTGGATGAAGCGCAGCGTCATGCCGCCGATGTCCAGAGTTTCGCCGTCCTTCACGGCGCGCGCCCTGAAATCCTTGTTCGCGATCTTTTTGGCGAACATGACGCCGGAATTGGTGGCCAGGACTTCCGCCTTCGGGCACGCGTCCACAAGCTTCGCGAGGCTCCCGCTGTGGTCGGGCTCGGTGTGGTTAAGGACGATATAGTCGATTTCGGAGGGGTCCGCGATTTGCGACAGCCTCTCCATGAACTCATTGTAGAAGCCCTCTTTTACCGCCTCCACGAGGACGGTCTTGTCTTTGCCCTTCACCAGGTAGGAATTATAAGTGGTGCCGTGGTTCGCGGCCACGATTATGTCGAAGACCCTGATGTCGAAGTCCAGCGCGCCGACCCAGTAGATGCCGTCTCTTACCAATAATGGGTTTTTCATATGGATTCCTCCGTGATTTTTATCGGATATGCGACGAAACGCCGTGTGCAACCGGTTTTTTGCCTATTTACTATGAGAAAATAGCATTATATTCGATTTTTGTCAAGGGAGCGGGAAGGCGGGGCGCGACAAAAGCATGAATGTATTTTAACACAATACGGTTCTCGTAGGGGCGCACAGTGTGCGCCCGAGACTGCCTGTCGCGCCGAAACACGTTGCATATTGCGGGCAACGGGCGCACAATGTGCGCCCCTACGCGTGAATAGTCATTACTGTGACGAATGAGGATTACTTACCCTTATGCTTGCGGTCGCTGACGGCGGACACCGTAACCAAATCGACGTTGTTTCCCCATTTTCGCAAACCGGCCGCGCGGCGCGCGCGTAAACATTTTTACCCCTACGATTCTGTCTTTATAGCCAACATTTATGCTCATATATCCTTTTCGTATTTGCTTTATGGAAAAGTTGAGTTATAATGATTCCAAAGCCGCGTAAACGTTTCACCACGCGGAATCATCCGTTACCGGGAGGTATATTTTATGGCTTCAACAGAAACATGCGCGAACGAAAAGAAGAACGAAAAAATCAAGGTCGGCATCGTCGGATGCGGCGGCATCGCAAACGGCAAGCACATGCCCGCGCTGGCGAAAATCCCCGAAGTGGAACTGACGGCGTTTTGCGACATTATCGTGGAACGGGCCGAAAAGGCCGCGAAGGAATACGGCGCGCCCGGCGCGAAGGTCTACACGGACTATAAAAAGCTGCTGGAGGACGAAACCCTGACGGCGGTTCACGTCCTGACGCCGAACAGGGAGCACAGCCCCATCACCGTGGACGCGCTAAACGCGGGGAAACACGTCCTCTGCGAGAAGCCCATGGCCAAAACATACGCCGACGCCAAGCTTATGCTGGACACGGCGAAGAAAACCGGCAAATTGCTGTCCATAGGCTACCAGGGCAGATACCGCGCGGACAGCCAGTACCTGAAGCAGTGCGTCGGGCGCGGCGACCTAGGCGACATATACTTCGCCAAGGCCCACGCCGTGCGCAGGAGAGCCGTCCCCACCTGGGGCGTGTTCCTGAACGAGGAGGAGCAAGGCGGCGGCCCGCTTATCGACATCGGCACCCACGCCCTCGACCTGACCCTCTGGGAGATGAACAACTACAAGCCCAAGACAGTCACGGGCACGGTCTATAAAAAGCTCAGTGACAACCCCAACTGCGGCAACGCCTGGGGCGCGTGGGACAAGGAAAAATTCACCGTGGAGGACTCGGCCTTCGGGTTCATCACCATGGAGAACGGCGCGACCATCTTCCTGGAAGCGAGCTGGGCGCTGAACACCCTGGACATCTGCGAGGCGTCCTGCACCCTGTGCGGCACGAAGGCCGGCGCGGACATGAAGGACGGCCTGCGCATCAACTTTGACGAATTCGACAAGCTGGTCGTGAAAAAGCCCAACCTGGGCGCCGCGGGCGTGGATTTCTATGACGGCACGGACATGAAGCCGGAGGACGTGGAGTGCCGCACGTTCTACAACGCGGTGCTGTACAATAAGCCCCTTACCGTCCTGCCGGAGCAGGCCATCGTGGTGACGCAGATACTGGAAGCGATATATGAATCGGCGAAAACCGGCAAGCCGGTGGTGTTCTAGAGGCTGGAGGCTGGAACCTGGAGCCTGGAACAGCGGCTAGTATGAATTGATTGATCGGAGGTACGATATGTCTTTAATCAACGAATTTTGCATCCAGCTATACACCCTTCGCGGCGTAAAGGACAATGATTACGACGGGCTGCTCCGCACCGTCGGGCAAATCGGCTTCAAGGGCGTGGAGTTCTACGGCGGCTTTGGGTTCGGCGGGCACTCGGTGAAGGAATTCAAGAGCCTGCTGGCGGATTGCGGCATGAGGGTCGTGTCCGCCCACGTGGGGCTGGAGGATCTCAGGGACAAGCTGGACGAACAGCTCGAGCTGTACAACCAGCTTGGCGCGAAATACATTATTCTGCCGTGGCTGGACATGAAAACGAGGGAGGATGTCCTGGCCTTCGCCGGCGAGGCCAACCAGATAGGCCGGAAGGTCAGCGCCGCCGGCCTGAAGTTCGGCTATCACAACCACTCCCACGAGTTCGCCGCGGACGGGGGCGAATACCTCCTGGACATCTTCTATGAGAACACCGACCCGCACGACGTGATAGCGCAGTTGGACGTGGGCTGGGTCAAATACGCCGGCGTCGATCCCGCCGCGTACATCAGGAAGCTGGGTTCCCGCGTCAGAATGCTCCATTTGAAGCAGATCGGCAAGGACAAAAAGGACTGCGACCTCGGCGACGGGGTGGTGGACTTCAGGTCGGTCATCGAGGCCGGGAAAGAACAGAACGTGGATTTCTACATCCTGGAGCAGGAGGAGTTCGACATCGACCCGGTGACCAGCTCGCGGAACGGGTATAACCATATTATGGAGTTGTAATTGCCAAGGAGTTGATACCATGAAACTAGGAGTCTTAACAGTCCCGCTGGGCGGAATGCCCGTGGCGGACGCGTTCAGGTATCTGTCGGGCCTGGGCGCGCAGTGTGTGGAGATCGGCGTGGGCGGGTTCCCGGGCGACGCGCATCTGAGCGCGGCGGATTATCTGGCGGATCGCGGCAAGATCGACGAGTTCAAGGGAATTTTGGCCGACAACAGCCTGACGATCAGCGCGTTTTCGGCCCACGGGAACCCCATCCACCCGGTGAGGGAAAAGGCGCAAAAAGACCACGAAGCCTTCGTCAACGCCTGTAAGATCGCCGAAAAGTTCGGGGTGGACACGGTCGTGACCTTCTCCGGCTGCCCGGGCGATCAGCCCGGCGCGGCGCATCCCAACTGGGTCACGTGCGCATGGCCGCCGGAATTCCTGGATTTGCTGGAGTGGCAGTGGAACGAGGTCTTGATCCCCTACTGGAAAGAGACGGCGAAAATCGCGGAAAGCTACGGCGTGACCAAGATCGCGCTGGAAATGCACCCGGGCTTCTGCTGCTACAACCCGCGCTCCCTCATGCGGCTGCGGGAGGCCGTCGGCCCCGCGATCGGCGCGAATTTCGACCCCAGCCACCTCTTCTGGCAGGGCATCCGCCCGTCGGACGCCATCAAGTATCTGGGGGACGCCATTCACTACTTCCATGCCAAGGATACGAAGGTTGACCAGAGCAATGTTAACGTCAACGGCGTGCTGGAGACGACGCCCCTGGACGACGCCCTGCACAGGGGCTGGCTGTTCAGGACGATCGGCTACGGCCACGACGCGGCGGAGTGGAAGGAGATCATTTCCGCCCTGCGCGCGGTGGGCTACGACGGCGTGATCTCCATAGAGCACGAGGACATGCTCATGTCCATTAACGAGGGGCTGGAGCGGGCCGTGGCGTTTTTGAAGGACATGATATTTTACCAGGGGCTGCCGAAGGTTTGGTGGGTGTAGCAGCTTGCCCGTAGGGCAAGCTGAGGTAAAAGCTATAAGGTAAGAGGTAAAAGGTGAAGTTACTGTGAAAAACCCCCTGCCGGGCCGGTGTTTTGGCTTGGCGGGGGGTTGTTGGCGCTGAAATGGAATTTGTAGGGATGGGTATTCAAAAACGGGCGGCCTGACGCCGCCCCTACGCTGACGCCCTACCTTATACAAAACGACTTGCCTATGATCGTAGGGGCGGCGTCAGGCCGCCCGCTTTTCAAGACGCTTCACCGATAAACTTGGATTCGTTTAAGTTACTTTGAACCCCCTGTTGGGCCGGTGTTTTGGCTTAGCGGGGGGTTGTTTGGCGCTGAAATGGAATTTGTAGGGATGGGTATTCAAAAATAGGCGGCCTGACGCCGCCCCTACGCTGGCGGCTTGCCTTTATAACAACAACTTGCCTATGATTGCCCGTGATCGTAGGGGCGGCGTTAGGCCGCCCGCTTTTCAAAACGCTCTACCAACAAAATTGGAATTATTTGCCCCAAAAACTGTCGGGCGTGGCGTATAGGTAGCTTGCTTCGCGGATATCTTTTTCGCGCTGGGTGAGTTGGTCTGGCGTCAGCGCGCTGTCTCCGGTGTTGAGGTATTCCAGCTGCCGCACTAGCCATTCCGGCAGGTCGAAGCCATTTGGCGCCAGGTACGCCCACGCGGCGTTTCCTTCAAATGTCCCAAACTTCGTATCCTGTACGCATGTGAAATAAAACATATCTTTCGCCAGATAATTGCAATATCCCATATAATCTATTTCGGCGGCGGGGTTCAGCTTCATTTCCACGCCCGCGGCCAGATTGTCCCTGACCTCGCCGGGTGAGAGTATGTTCCCGTCGTTATCGGACAGGTATGAGTCGAATGACGGGTCGATCATGATCCACCTGCCGGTTTCCGGAAGCCAGACCATCACCACCACGTGATTGTCCCCGGCGTATGTCTGCGGGTAGAGCCACAGCGCCCTGGCCTGTATTCCCACCGACAGGCACATCTCGCTCAGCGTGATGGACAGGTTTTTGCAATTCAGGCCCTTATTCTGGTTGTACGCGTAATCCAGCATGTCAATGGAGTTTTTGTAATTGGAACTGTCGTTGCTTATATGGCTTATGCCGGCGCAGAGCCATTTCATGAGGTTGAGTGCTCGCTCTTGCGTGCTCCCGTCCCCGGCGACGGCTCCCAGACCGTATTTATCTTTCAGCTCGGCCAGGGAAGGGCTGGAGTAATTGTATGTAAACTCCGCCGGAACGCTATCCGCTCGGTTAAAGTCGTTGTTTTGGCTGAGTATGCCCACCCACTTAGCGTTCATTTTTTGGTCGGAGGCGGATATGCCGATAACCGGCGTGTCGGAGGTCTTTTCGAGTATCCCAGAGGAGGAGTCCCCATACTGGGAGCATGTACAATCCAGCCGCCCGTCGTCCCTTAACGCCAAATCCAAGGTCATGCGGTTCGCGTCGTCGTTCCACCAAAGAACCAGGTGATCGCCGTCCATTTTGCTGTTTACCTGCATATTGTAATAATCCCACTCGTCGCTCGACATGGTCACGACCGTTTGCGGGGATGAACCCGTGGCTTTGCAGTTAATGATATACTTGACGTATCCGCCGCCGCTAAGCGCCGGCATTTGCAGTGCGCCCTCCCACGCGCCGTTAAACGGCAGCATGGGGTTGTCTGTAGCCGCCGGGCTTGCGTCGGACGGGGACGGGGAGATACTGTCCTCGGGCGCGGAGGACGCGGCTGGCGTTGAGCTTGCGGCGGGCGGGGATACGGTTTCCACGGACGCCGCCGCCGCGCCGCCGCAGGCGCTTAACAAGCCGGCCGCCGCCAGTATAACGGCCAATATGGCGGCGGTTATAACATCTTTGACTAAACGCATACAAAACCTCCCATATATTTCACTCGACGAATGTAAAACTCGATTATCATTCTACACATGTAAAGTGAATATGTCAATATAAAAATGCTGAAAAACAAAACCCGCAGAGCCTGGAACCGGCTTTGCGGGGGTCAGCTTTCTTTTTGTCGCTGAGGAAGTATGTCCGAATTAGTTTGCGACGGTTCAGGAGGTTAGTTCGGCGGAGCGGCGGGGGTTTGTTCGTTTTCACCAGACAGTGCCGCCGGTTTGTTTTCAGCCAATGCCGCCGTTTTTTTTCGCGACCTTCGCAATCTTAATTTTAGAATGACAGCAATTCCCACTATCGGGACAAAGATGCAAGCAAATATGCGGAAAAGAGAGACAGCCCAATTAATGTGGGGTCTAGGCGCGATCATCCCCGCTAATTGCCCCGGCGGCAAATATGGCCATTGTTTGACGACGAACCAGTTAAACGCGTTGGTAAACAGCTTTGAAAGCGTGTTCCCGGCGCTGGCAAGGAATTCGGTCACCGCAATCCCCCTAAACAGATATTTTGTTTATTTTCCTCGTGATTCCACGTGTGAAACGCGCCGCCGTAGCAAAACTGCCAATGCTCGCACTCTTTGCATTTGCCGCAGCTTGTTCTGTTTTCGTCTCGAAACAGTTTGAATTCGTTTTCCCAAATGTCGCAAAAATCCCTTTCGCGGATATTGCCCTGGATATACTCCGGAAGGCGGGGCACGGCGGGGCATACAAAAACGTCCCCGTTGTGCAGGATGCCCGCGGCGGAAATACCCGCCTGGCATGTGAAGCAGCTGTCGCGGATATCCATTTCGTAATCAATCCCTATGAAATGGCTGTGCCCGTATGTAACGTTCAGTTTGCGTTCTTTGCGTATCTTTTTGGTAAAATCGAACAGAATCTTATAGTCCGGCATATCGAGCAGCAAATCCTTGTTCTGGTTAGCCCTGCCGACAGGTTCCATAGTCAGGATTTGCCACGAATCCGCGCCGGAGCCTTTTACACATTCATAAAGCTCTTGCCGTTGATCCAGATTTGCCTTGCTGAAAACTGTAGCGATCTGGATCATGTCCAAAAAACCGGCTTCTTTCATCATCCGCACACTTTCGACGGCCTTATCGTAGCCCCCGCTTATCCCTCTGAAATTATCGTGAGTTTCGCGTGTTCCGTCCAGACTGATCATTATCGCGGACATGCCTGTTTCTTTCATCAGCCGCACGGTTTTCTCACCTATCAGCAAACCATTTGTGGACAGCCCCCACGAATAGCCTAAATCATGGGCATATCCCATGACCTCGAACAAATCTTCGCGCAGCAGCGGTTCGCCGCCCAGGACGCTGAACGCAATGTCCCTGACATCATAC
>Ga0123354_10012522_pt1 | contig 13145 bp, 7 predicted proteins | sample TergutLab28metaG_2_FD_97872 | JGI IMG/M metagenome (GOLD analysis project Ga0123354, IMG submission 97872) | Labiotermes labralis P4 segment gut microbial communities from Petit-Saut dam, French Guiana - Lab288 P4 | ecosystem: Host-associated > Arthropoda: Insects > Digestive system > Gut ...
AGACAGTGTTCCATTTGCACGGGTTAGTATAGCCAGTACAGACCATTTCAAGATACTATTCGCGTGAAGATAAGGCGAAACACAAGGACCGCTGCCAAGACACCCGACAAACAGACCACATAAGATCTGAGGACTTCGCGGCAAAGTAGTGAGGAGGCATGCACCCGGTGGGGCTCGATAGACACATTCTCGGTCTCCGGGCAGGTAACTGCATCTAGCCCTGTCTATTAGAACCTAACTCAGTACCTGCCTTTCCCACATGCTAAACCAACAATGAAAACGTGCCCGGTTTCCGGGGCATGGTGTTTAGTTTCAGTATTTTCAAACACTGGCGATGGACAATGTGTATAAACTGAATAGTTATAAATGCGATGTGTCATAATCAAAACCGTACTGAACCGCACACTGCGCACCTTGCTTCTATACAAAAAAATGTAGATTATCTGCAGTACATGCCTCCCCACAGCCTTCAAAGTCCAGTGGTTTGACATGCAAAAGTAGGAATCAAAACCTAAGTGTACTGACTTCGAATCTGGCTTTCCAGTTCCTTTGACACTGATGATATGGCAAAATTGTAATTTAAAAATCTGGCGTGTGATCTATCTCTTCCTTTCGTACTGGGATTTCAAAACCGTGTGTAAGCAAACTATAACTACTGAAAAATTCAGCATATCCGGGGGCGTTAATCAGATAATAAATTAATAATGTGGCTCGTTTTAAGCTGTTAATATATCGTAATACAAATAACGGTATTGTAATCGCAGAGAAAGTGTACAGAAAAAATTCCATATTCTGACGGAAATTTGAGTTTTGGGTCCCCATTAAACGTATATAATACTGCGAAATGGACAGTCAAATGACACCACATCAGAAGCGTTTCATCGTCTTCAGAGCACCAAACACAGTCAAGATAACCTATCTGAAATAATTATTAATACAGTGCCCTCTAAGGCCTGGTGCTAACAACACACAGATTGTAACATTCAGAAATTCTGCTTTTTTTTCCGACTGCTTCGTATGATTCGTACAAATAAAAGCAACGAAAGATTCCCCAAATATTTGTCTCTGCACAGTAGGCGGCTCGCGTACTCTGTGAAGTAGGAATTGAAGTGTTAATAATACGCGCGTTCGCAAAATTGCGAAAAAACGACTACTAGCGTTATCATGTCTGTCCGTTTGTCTGTCCCCCTACTGGACGGATTTTCATAAAATTTTATATTTGAGTATTTTTCGAAATTTTGTCGAGAAAACACAAGTTTCATTAAAATCGGACAAGATTAACGGGTACTTTACACGAAGACCCATACACATTCACAATTACATGTCGCTCAGTTCTTCTTAGAACATGAAATGGTTCAGTCAAAAGCTGTAGAGAAAATCGAAACACACGTAATGTTCAGTAACTTTTTTTTTTCGGAAATCGTCCCGTTTATCAGATGTGGAAAAATGTTGTAGAGCCAGGCAGGACACAGATGAAAATACGGCGCACACGCATGGCATGTTGGACACCTAAGGCTAATAACACACACTCAGAATATGTAATCGTTATAGATTTTCCACTGCAACAATGGTTGCACGAACGGGCCTCAGTGGGTTAAATTCCTATAGGTGTATTTTGGAATGATACCCATAATATACGCTCAACCAGTGCGGGAAATTTATAGATATTTTGACAGTTTCTAATATACGTAAGTTTTTCTCGCAAGGCTCTTTGGCCATCAAGTAAGCGGTAAGCCATAATTCTCAATCAGATTAAATCCGAACCTTTTCTGCGAAAGTTCACGTGTTCGTAAATTGTTTATGGTTTACTATTATGCTCTCTCTCACGCAGACGCACGCACACACAGACTATGCTTCCTCTGAGGCGATCAGGCGAGGCAATGTTAGCCCCTGCTCTTTAATACTGTTATATAGTTGACAAAGCAGCACAACCCGTCCTCTACTGAATACAGTACACAAGAAATTAGCAGTTCATCAGAATTCAAGTCTCGCCTGAACACATCTTGTTTTCTGCTAATAGATAAAAATTCTGCAAGTGGCACATCAAAGAAAGTCTACCAGTTGTACAAGAAGCTACAACGTCGTTAAAACCTGTCACTACTTAGCCGTCTGGGTTCCAGAGATATGCAGATAGCAAGGAAATTAAATTCAACGTTCAAATGAAACAGCAGTTATCAGGACGTAAAAATTGTGTACTCGATAATTTGTGTCAAAAATTATCACATTTGTTTTAGATTTGCATTTCAAATGGCTCAGTGTTTAGAGAAATAAAATAGGAAGACGGAATGAGTAGGTGTCCAATTTATGTACAACTTCCGCCCCCTCGTTTGGACAAGGGGCTTGGAAATTTTTACGTCAGTTATTCTTTTATCTATATCATAATGATAATCTAAGGATACAATTCCAGACGCAATGTGTACACATTTAATTTTATGACACATCGCCGTTCCAAACATCTTTCATAGTTATGTAAAACAAGCACCTAATTCCACCCCAAATATAAAGTGGGGTTGTAACTTTACCCGTTTAATGCCTAGTGGTATCCAATCACAAGTTGCACCTGCCGCGTCGTTGCCCACTCAGTATTCATGTATTTCATGAGATTATTACAATAAACAGGTATTTGTTTTCTAAAATATTAAATGATCTGTCTTTGTTACGAACAGGAAATGTGTTCTGTATTGAGCTAAGAACTGAATTTTTGTATCTAATACAGATGAAATATGCTGATCCCAGTGGCCGCGCGGTCTAAGGCGTGGGTCTGCAGGCGCTCGCCTGCTTAGATTGTGGGTTCGAATCCCACCGAGGGCATGTATGTCTGCTGTGGATGTTGTGTTTTGTCAGGTAGAGGTCTCTGCGACGACCTGACCACTCGTCCAGAGGATTCCTAGCGACTGTGGTGCGTCGTTGTGTGTGATCTAGAAACCACGTGAATGAGGAGGCCCCGGTTCACAAGGGGCTGTTGCACAAAAAAAAAATCGATGAACTAAATGACTTACAGAATTTATACTGACATTCTTCCAGAGCAGAAGGGAAACAAAAGGAAGCAAAAAAAGGGCAACTTCCGTCCATTTAATAATCACGAAATATTTCTTCCTCTTCGTAATTAAGTTTTCAAACTTGACAAACATACTAGCAGTGTAAATTTGAGATTTTTAATGGTGTAAAATTATATACGTAAAATTGGAAGGTGGAAATTCCAACAGAGAACAGAACTCCCCTAAACCTTGTCCATTAAGGATACATAATTGCAGTTCGCTGCTATTCTGTTTATAACAATGGCGAGTATACAAGAGCAATTTGTTCCTGATTTATCGTAATGGATACTACTATGTTTGCCGTCAAGGTGCAGTAAACATCGGGGGTGTCGTCTGATGCTCCCGGATACTAATACAGTTACACAAACATATTCAGGTTCTATTACAGCTGAGTGGTCCGACCAGCCTCGATGTAGTCTGACGATCCCCAGTACGAAAAATAAAAAAGGTAACACCGTCCCTGCCCACGACATTATGGCATGCAGGGCAGTAGGTGTAGAGCTCCACTCATTCTTAACCTCGGCCCTAGCTTCACACCCCTGCCGTCTTGCCCGCGGGGAAAGGGATAATGGTGCCCATTGCATAGTAGGCTGGTAGGCGTCAGAGCTTTGGTGGAGAGACAAATAAATTACCTCTGGTGGGAAACGAACAACGGATCATCCGACCTACAGGGTAGCCACACACCCGCTCGTCAGTGCTAAACGAAGTCACATGTGAAAGTTCAGGTCGTACGAAATTTCAGTGCTTCCACCACAGTCAAATAACACACAGGTTGCCATTACGTCACATGCATAAATTACGTAATACGTAAACACTTTATGGTAAGTACAGCGTGACGGAGAGTGATAAAGGCGTCATTAGTTTTATATGAACATAAACTGTATCAGCTCTTTTTTTTTAAATCAAACTCTACATTTATTCTTCTGTCCAGTTCAACAGTTCATTCGAAGATACGGACTGCCTGCAGTGGTTGTGAAACGCAGACAAATATTAAATGCTAGTTATTACTGAAGAAGCCTACATCCAGTCAACCGCAACGTCTGGGTATAAGCTTGCTGGGATTGCAGATTAGAATCCCGCCGGCAGCATGGATGTCTGTCTGTAGTGAGTGTTGTGTCTCTGCGACAGTCCGAACACTCGTCCAGAGTTCTACCGAGTGTGAACGCGGAACCTCACAGAGGAGGACTAGGTCCAATAAGACTGTCCAGCCATGACAAGAAAACTAAATTCATCTGAAACAGCGGGTTTGTTTATAAACGCAACTGAAAATATTCTAAAATCAAATTCTGGTCATGTGTTTTGCCCGAATTTGGAAAAGACAGAAGAATCCTAAGTGAAGAAACAAGAAGTGACGTGTAAGTGGTACCAAGACAAGTTTCAAAGTAGACTGAAGTAATAAGTCCGTCAAAGAAGAGATTTTCAGAAGGAAAATAATTCACACGCGCATTTCGAACGTTTTGTCCACAGACAGGGCACAACTCCTAAACCTCTAAGAACAGTAACCTCAAATAAACTTACAGGCCTGAACAAACACGCAACAAGGAAGGCGTCAATCCGTTGTAACGCCGAGGTGGAAGAAGAAAAATACATACACAACTTTAATCAGCAAACATAAATAGAAGATGCCACTTGGTAGAGTGATACGTGGCCAAGCCTAGTGTTCAGGTTAATATTGGTTATAGGATAATATTAAAATTACTCTTAAGAAAACTGTGTCAGAACATGGGTTGGAGTCAAACGTACCAAGATACAGTCCAGTGGGGCTTCCAGTATACACGAAAGGCGTAGAAAATATTCTGATTCCACAAAAGGTGAGAAATTTCTTCATTAGTCCGGCAAGTACCAGCTTCTCAAGACAGTTTCCACCCCAATAAATTCGTTACACGATGCAAGAACAGAAAATAAAAAACCCGCCACTGCTTTGTTTAACAATAACAAAATTTTCGATAATTTATGTGTTCTGTCTGAAGTATATCAACAATGTCACATTATAATTTTAACTAATTACATTCACAGGCCGTTCAATCATGTCCCGAAAATATTAATCAACTTTAATGACCAAATTTTACTTACGAAAAAATTAATTAGAGTGATAGAGGAAACTACCATCCAGTCCCATCATGATATTATGATTCAGTTCTTTCCAGTCGCATCAAGAAAGAAAAGAGATGGTGTATGGCCAATAATTATACCGGCTAATTAAAACAACAGGTCTCCAATATCAGTAATGACTCATGAACAGACGTTTTCGGAGGAACTGCGACTCATTACCTGTGGATAATGCAGAAGTAATTTCCACTCGGAAGCAGTAATTGCAACCGCTAAAGTTGGCGACAGGAACCGTGTGTATAAAAGTGTAGACAGTACGGTTCACACAGCCTTCACTAGAATGTCTGTGTTCTGCTCCACGTGTATGACTTGTAACAGCCAACGAACGAAAACAAAAAAACGCCACATTGCAAGAGCATTTATAATATGAGAAACGTCATATCAACCAATCAATCAAAGCAATTGTACATCGTCCAAAATACTCACTCCGTAATACACCATTTATGACGCATCATCCCTACTACATGTTTCGGCACTAAGGTGCTATCCTCAGGGAGTTGTTATAAAACAAAATGTATATAAGCCAACATGCCAGTCTGGGGTTCTGCTCCTCTTTAACGCAATGACCAAAATCTTAAAATGCTAAAATACATAAAATATATAAATTAAGTTCATGTATTTTAGCATCCTTTAATTTACGTATTTTAGCCTTATAAGATTTTAGTCACTTTTATAAGGAAGTTCAGAACCTAGACTGGCATGTTGGCTTGCACACCTTTGATATGACTCCCTGAGGATGGCACATTGGTGCCGAAACATGTAGGTGATATAGATCATTAATGGCGCATCACATAGTGCACGTGTTGGACGAAATATCGATTTACGAACATGCACGGTATGAATAACATAAAAAATACAACAATTAGCTACAAGCAAAAGTAACAATGTCCCTGTGCAGGTTTTTTCCTTCCTTTCTTCCTTTCTTTGTATCTAAGCCTGGCTTCGTTTTCCTAGTCACTGTAGGTGTAGAGGGTTATTGTTGCACCTGATCACACTCACATTCACACACACACACACACACACACATACACAAACACTCACACACATACACAAACACTCACATTCACACACACACAGGCCCTGTGCCAGTCATGAAGGCAATATGGAGGTGAGTTGTCAGACTCACAGGCCGTCCGCTTTACCTGTGGCACAAGATCTGTCGGTGTCCATTCCGTAGCAGGCTGGAAGCAATCCCGAGCTTGACTGGACGTTTCGGAGAATAGACAAACTTCTTCCGTTGTTGGGAATCGACACAATTCTTCGGTCGTCCAGCCCGTAGCCTAAATCAGTATACCGACTGAGCTATCCGGCTTCCAATTATTTCTATGTAAAGGTAACATGTAAAACTGTCCCTCAATGCGCCATGAATTCGTGAAGGGGAGTAGAGGTAATATACTTCCCCCTCATTCCTAACCTCGTCACCTTATGGAGGTGAGTGCTCAACTTCCCGGACCAGCCACTTTAATCAACAGAAAGAACATGGTACCCACTAAATAGGAAGCTGGGTGAGCCACAGAGCCGGTCAGCACGATTTGGAAAGAGAAAAATCTCTTGCCCCTACCGGGATTCGAACCCCGGATAGAAAAACCTGTACCCTAGTTACTATACCGAATGCGCTATTCCGGGTCCCAAGCATTCAGAGGGCATCAAGTATAGGATTTAGACGTATAGCAATGTTCTCAATCGCACCCATACATGAGTGTTACACTAACAGGGAAGCTTCAAATAGAGATTGCAAGATTTAGGCTATAACATTTAGCAAAGCGGTGACTCTAGGCTTGTACTCGGAAGGTACAGGTTTGTATCACGGTTTGACAACCCCCTGTATCGGATGAAGCCGTACTTGCTGTCCGACATAGCGCATTAGGTCGAATGACAGTAAAAAAGTACTCGAACGCCATCTCATTTCACTTCCTTTAACTGATTTTTATCTATTAATTCAACAACCGGATTACAATACAATGTTAATGGCATTGCTTCAGTCAGGGGTGCACAAATTTTCGAGACACCTAGGAGAAATTGAACAACTCTAGGCCATCCTGGTGTTTGTCTATTAATTATCTATTAATTCACCAACCACATTACAATTTTTAAGGTAGTGCTTCAGTCAGGGGTGACGAAATTTTCGAGACATCTAGGAGAAATCGAAAAATTCTAGGCCATTTGGTGTTTGTGTATTAATTATCTATTAATTCACCAACCACATTACAATTTTTAAGGTAGTGCTTCAGTCAGGGGTGCCGAAATTTTCGAGACATCTAGGAGAAATCGAAAAATTCTAGGCCATCCTGAGGACCCACAAACATTATGCGCCATCGCATAAAATTCAGTCGTCATGGCGACGTGGTGTCCGGAAAATCTGCACCCCTGGCTTCAGTGCATTCAAAAAACTGCTCGGTCTCACTCGTACGACAGTATTCATGCCACAGAATTGCCCTACCGAACCTTCTGTCCAAGATTTTACAGAGGAAAAGTCAGTTTTAATTTCGTGAACTTACGAGTTACGACATAAAGTAAACTTTTTTTTTTTTTTAAGAAAGAGAAACCTCATAAAAGATCCAGGATTTCCCATCAGTGTCTGTACTCCCATTCAGAATTATTTGTAAGGCGATATAAGTTTAGGCCAGGCAATTTTGAGACGATATATGGGGAAACGTGACAACGACTGAGGGGAGCAGACAGCCCAACCGGCCCAGGTCCACAGCAGTGACTAAGAGTCCACATTTTCAAACAGTTATAACCGGCCATTAGCATTATAACTTACGACCATTTTGCGAAGGCGGTTAAAAAATTTGAAGACACGAGTACTTTAACAAAATAGGTCCAAGAAAACGGACCCCCATATCTCAACATTTTAGTTCTTATATATGTAACAGGTTATGCATTTTTAAAACATAAACATTTCACTCCGCTACTATATTGCTAAAGGACAACGTACGTAAATATGTTTTTTGATTATTTTGATTATACTGTGTTCATATACTGTTTCGTTTTTTAAAAATATTTTAGATCTCGGGATCTGAGCGGACGAGTAATTATGTAGCACTGAGAACAAATTTATGTGGCCCGTTTTCCATTAATCTTCCACTGCCGTTTAAGAAATTACAAAACGCTGATTACGCTAACCATTTCTTTTCCCAATAAAATTATTGTTTGGATACGACACATAATGTAGTTTTTCTATCGTTACAGATAAATTAACCAAACCTACAGGTGCAAAACAAGATACAGGGCCTACTGATTAGATCGTCTAGTAAGAGCGCTGTGTATAACATGGATGCACATATTTCCAAAAATCTAGAAGCCATCCAAATTCTATGCTCTATAAGGCCCACATGAAGCAAGCCCCATAATGAAGACCCATAAATATCAGTCGTCACCACAAAATATTAAGTCGCCACGTCGACCAGACGCTGGGGAGTTGTGCATTTCTGTAGAAGGATTCACAAGAACTGAGGTTTACGACAGCAAATTTATGTCCCTTCAGGGAATAACAGCACGTAGACCATGTGACTTGAATTTCTTATTCATGACTCGACAACCCTAGTGGGCCTAGGAGGTTTCGATATCACACAAAACGACACACCACAGTCGGTAGGACTCCTCCGGACGGGTGATCAGCTCGTCGCAGAGACATCTACCTGACAACACCCAACACTCACAAGAGGAAGACAACCATGTCCCCTGAGGGAATCGAACCCGCAATCCCAGCAAGCGAGCGGCTGCAGACCCATGCCTTTGGCCGCGCGGCCACCGGAATCGGCTCTGACTTGAATTACTCGGCGATAACACGATATTCTTGCTATAAATACAGTCAACTGCCTGACTGCCTCTCTAGCTTTTAGAAAGAATTATTATATCGATGACTGTGCTACCAATACTGGCAGCTGCCTCTTTATTTATCTCGCTTTTAGAAAGAATAATTACAACAAGAGTATCTCCTACAAATGCACTCACCAGCCAGACTATATGTCTATCACTGATATCGAATAGTTACAATTTACGCTCATTGCAACAAGTACTGTATTTCGTTTGATGCAAATGCATTGGTGAACACAATGAAGCTGCTGAAATACACACACACACACACACACACACACACACACACACACACACACACACACTACTGAAGAATTTCCACTACATAAGTTAAGCTCAAGCGGCAACAGTTCTTGTTGTGTGACCAAGACCAACAGCAGCTATTTGTGTCTGTTCTTCGGAAGCTGGCAGTGTTACGGATATAAATGGAATACAGTTGTGTGTGTTTGTTGTGTCTATGTGTGTATGTATAGTATGTAATGTATGCATGTAAGTATGTGTGTGTATGTTTGTATGTTTTATGGTTGTATGGATGTATGCACGTACGTATGTAATATGTGTGTGCGCCTAGAGAGACAGACAGTCAGATAGATAAGTATGTGTATATAGATAGATAGATAGATAGACAGACAGACAGACAGACAGACGGACGGATGGATGGATATATAGATGGATAGATAGATAGATAGATAATCAGGAGACTATATATATGTTATCACACTGTATGTTATGATTTTCACAAAAGTAGCAGGTAGAAGTAGTTACGAAAGTCGCTCCGAGATAGCAGCACCATTTAAAGTAGTGGAAGGCATGCTTAAGGCAATACTGCAGCACCACTCCTTATCCATCACTCTGTCATTCCACATTATGGTTATTGACAAACTTAGCCGTTGAGTTTTCAGCGGGCCTTTCACTACTGTGTATAAATACACAAAATAAACTGCATTATGAATTTGTGACAGACGCTGACATTCCATTAAATAAAGCCGTAAAAAAATATGTGCCAGCATCTCGAAATTGTGACAATTCGATCTAGGGTATCAATGTGTTCGCATTAACTCATCGTCTGGCCCGTTTAAAACTGCTTCTCTGGGAAGTCTCTTTAAAATCTTTCCGAAAAAAGAATTTCTGTTGTATAAACAGAATAAGAAAAGACAGCCTACCGGTCTACTAACAACGACAATTACCTGTAGCATTACAAATGTAGGCTTTCCTGCGAATGAAGAAGCAATGATTTGCATTTAAGACTGTCATATATTTGTAACAACATGAGATATGCAACGACAATTTCTTGTCTTATTTTAAGAGGCGAAATTAGGCATACGTTAGAAGTTTTGAAAATGAAATTCTCAGTAAATGTTTTAGCACAACAATCTCTAGGTGAGCATTTCAAGTACATTACCCGTACAGTATGTAATAAAGAGATTCTTCACACAGCTTACATATTGTCGTTACGCGTCGTTTATGTACATGCAGTTGGTACTGTTGTTATAACAAGCAGTCGCTAATAAAATTTGCTGGTGAAACGTTTCAGAAAACACGAAGATCGAATAGACGCAATGATGGCATAAAGAAAGGATACGAAAATTCATTTTGTGGGATATGATGTGATGATGACAGGAGGATGGAACTGCATCAGCATCGTACGTTTGGTGCCGGAAACTTGCAAACTCCAAGGTCTGCTACCGTGGTGTTATTTTGGCGTTGCATGCACCGTGCGTAATGTTTCACGCACTTTATTAGCCAACAATTAAAAATCATTAATTTGTAAGCTGATCACTTTTCACGCCGGCACGTTTCGACGTTTGTCTACGCCATCTTCAGGAAGTTCTCGACTTTTTTTTGGCAACACTTAAAGTTTGATTCCAGTATCACAGATTTCGCACAGAATTTACACTTTGCAGTACCAGTTGAGATCTCTGCACTGGTGTATAGTAATACTCGTACACTTAAGTGATAAGAATGTAAACCAAATATTAACACTTTAACATAGCCTGGCGTATAACTTCGGCCGCACCCAATTTTCAAGAAAGTATAGGAAGTTCACAAAAAAGACGCCCATATGTCACATTCCACATAAGCCTGACATTCTACAGTTTTCAAAAAGTTTAAGCGTTTTAACTCTAAATATTTTTTAAAAAATCACCACACCCGAAGTGCTTCGATGATAAAAAAAGGATTATATGTTTACAACATTCATGAGTATGTTTTCGAAAGTGAATACTTGGTTAGCATTTCAATCAACTTAATATTGTAATATGCGCCAATGTAAAAACCTCAACTGGCACTAAAAAGTGTGAATTCTATGCAAAAACTGTTATTTTAGAATTAATAACGGCTTACGTAATTTTGATATGTTGCAAAAACCTCCACGAAGATGTAGACAAACGCCGAAGCGCGTCGGAGTTACAAAGTGGTTAGCCTGCAAAAAAAGGGTGCATTAATTGCTGCCTAATAAATAGTGATCGTAGTGTTAGTCACGGCAGCTTGTGCATTTTTATGCTAGTTTACAGTTTATACATATAAAACACAATACAAAACACATACAAAATGAGTTCACTAGAAAGGGTGCATTTCGTACCTTCCCAGTAAAATAACTCGGAAGGACAGAAAGGACTGGTACTTTTTGCGTGGCAGAAGACACTCATATGCTTGGTCTCGGTCATTACATACTTATTATTCATGGTAGGGTTATTATTATTATTATTATTATTATTTGTTACCTTCTTTATGAAGGGTACTTACAATCATATACCCGAAACAAAACATGTTTCTATGGTACATAACGTTGCAGCGATTCTGTAGACACAACGTACGATACATGTAATGCTATTTCCCATGATTAACGTTGTGTACCTTTACAATGGCCCTTTCCGAAGTATGTGCACAGCGTCCAATATGGCCGTTTTCTGTAGTCATGCTTTCCAGATGCGTTGTTCAGATGCTTTCCTGAATGATTTTGAGATGTTTCCAGTTTCCCTTATTATTACTGTTGATTTTTGTTGTGTAATTATTATTATCATTGGGGAACCGCGGTGGCACAGTGGTTAAGGTGCTGTGCTACAAATCGGAAGGTCGCTGATTCGATTCCAGATGGTGTAATTGGAATTTTTCATTGACATAATCCTTCCGATCGCACTATGGCCCTAGGGTCGACTCAGCCTCTAACAGAAATGAGTACCAGGAGCATTTCCTGGGGGTAAAAAGCGGCCGGTGCGTAAGGCTGACAAACTTACCACTATCCTGTGCCAATGTCACGTAATCTGGGGGGAACCTTAACTTCCTGGAACCGTCTGGGCCACTCCAGGCCTGTAATGGGACTGCTTTACCTTTTTTAAATATCATTATTATTGCTATTATTATTATTATTAGTGGTAGTAGTAGTAGTAGTAGTAGTAGTATGTCCTTGTGCTGTCTTCGTAATTAGTCACGCAGATGTCAAATCAGCAAATAAATAAATAAACAAGTAAATAAATGCATAATTGATTAATTGCGAAATTGATTAATTTTATCTCCGGTCTGCCAGTGATGATAACCATGCATCACTCTAAAACTATGAAGCCTTACAAACACGAAGTTCATGGCAAAAAAATACCAAAACATAGTTTCTACCTCACTGGCAACACCGCGTCTCCATAACAAACACCAAACTGTTAATGCCGTATCGAGAAACAATCGCTGTTGATTGTATAAACCACACGAATTGTGTGTGTGCGCGTGTGTGTGCAAAATTCGTCGCTCTTCATGTCAAAGCAGGCAGCAGGCTGTTCGCCTGTGCACACTAAAGGCCGTCGGTGGAAGGTCACATTATGCATTGTCGTGTATAATAGCATAAAAGCGGATGTTACGAAACTTGTAATCTGCTGAAGATCTGCAGTAATGGCGATATAAGACCATTACTGCAGTTCTGTTTGAAATTACATGATTTGAAACCTCGCCTCGTTTCCCTTCCGAAACGGAAACGAAAACACTAATACCAACTGAATGTACGTGCTATTTTGCAAGCACGTAAGCTCAGACTCTCGCACTGTACACTTTGCAAACTGCGACAAACCACACACACACACACACACACACACCCCACACACACACCCACACACACACACCAAACACACACCACACAACCCCCACCACCTCCCCACACCCTAACCCACCCACACCCACAAAACAAACACACAC
>Ga0123354_10012524_pt1 | contig 13143 bp, 6 predicted proteins | sample TergutLab28metaG_2_FD_97872 | JGI IMG/M metagenome (GOLD analysis project Ga0123354, IMG submission 97872) | Labiotermes labralis P4 segment gut microbial communities from Petit-Saut dam, French Guiana - Lab288 P4 | ecosystem: Host-associated > Arthropoda: Insects > Digestive system > Gut ...
AGTGGACCCCGTTCCAGACCCACTACTACTCAGAAAATCTGGTAGCGCCGGGGATCGAACCCGGGACCTCTGTATCTGTAGCCAGAAACTCTGACCACTAGACCACAGAGGCGGTCAATCCTCAACTAACACAGAATGAAAACATAAAAATTTTCTCCAGTTTTGGTAATCTGAGTACATACAAACATTCTATTCTGAATTTGTAGTCACATTTTATCAGGCTGCACAATCCACAATTAGAGGAGAGAATCTTCCATTTGGTTTGTCCTTAAATGAACAGAAGACTCTTAATTTATCTTCCAGCCACCTTTGAATTTTAAACAGCTGCTGCTCAGAATAACTGAAAGATAAACGCAATTTAACAATTCCACAAACTGTAATATTGTATTTCAAGCATCTTTACAAGTTTAATCTCACCACCACATGTTTCACAACCCAATATGTATTGATTAGTACTGCTTTGCAATTTTCACTGATTTCCCATACTGGATAAATATTATATATTTCAAGACATTTTAATAATTATGGATATGGTTTTGGCATTTACAGATTGCTACAAATATTTCAAATCATTATTAACATGATAATCAACATTCAAGAAGTATAATTTAATCTCAACAGCCCTTCAATCTTCTCTTTATATGAATGGTGTGAAAATACAGTTTTTCCTAGTTACAACATATGCACATGCACACACATGGCATTCACATCCACTCTGGATGACATGATTCCTTGCCAGTGTGCTATATAGAGGTTGAAACACATTTGTCATACAATCTGAACAGATGTTTCATGCATGAAACAGAATATTCCAAGGTCTATTTCCAATATATAACCAACAAATGCAAAATATAATTAAACTTAATTGTATAAAAAAATTTCCTACATGTTTCAATGCCTCATCATCAGGGAGTTCTTCTGTTAAACCAAAGTTACATGCCAGTTAAAATGCATTGCATTAGTACATACCCTTAAAAGTGTTAAAAGATATCATTACCAAGTAATTAATATACAGTCGCTGCTACATAGTGTGTTACAGTAATATAAAATGAGGTAATAAAATGAACGTTCAACAAGATACAGTAGAATGGTTCAGATCTTGAGCAATCACTTGAATTACAATCGTATCATAAAGTACTGATCTTGTGTGGAGGCCTTACGCAGTCAATTTTGTGACTATATAAAACAATTAAGTGTTAAATATATTGCGCACTTGTTGGTTATATGTTGTAAATGTATGCAAAATGCATGGTACACAAAATTTCAAGATTCATTGCACTCTTAATACTTGAAGAAAATGCAGTACAATATAAATTAAGTAAAATAAGGTACACAAAAATTGAGACTAATCTGCTGCTGACTCACAATGTTGGTTTATTTACACAAATAAATTCCTTACAAAATGAACATTCTGAGTGAGACAACTGATGGATCAAAACTCAAGCACCCTTTATATGCTACACATTTAACCAACTTATTTCAAAACAAAGCCACAAAATCCTTCGGTGGCCATTCATTCCAAATTTTCAGGGACTCCCCAAAATAAAACTTAGGTTATAGACTAATTTTGTTCCCATTTTTTTATTTTTATGATTTTACTCCGTCTTCCTGATATATTAATTAGAATGGAGGCTTTCCTGGGTACTGAAGGCGACTTTCCGAACGAGATGGCAAAAGTGCAGCGTACGCAGCAGTGCACAGCAAAGATGCAAGAATATTTTTAAAAAATAATGACTGTGATGTGTGGTTCATATCAATTGTTGTTCCAGTACTATTCCCATTTCTGAATATGCCAAGGAAAAAACAGTTGTTTTACAAAATCCCCTATAACACAGATGATTAAAATTTCAACAAGTTCCCTCCCCCTTGTATACATGCAGTTCTGCTGCAGACCAGTCTTCATGTTGAAATAGTAATGTGGGAAGCATAGGTGTCAACTCTGAAACTGGAAGTAATTATTCTCAATATTTATCAATATACCAAATTATTTTGAACAGAAGAGCTAACTGGTACTTTACATGGCCAATCCATAGTCAATTATTTCCTAATATTCCATACATTAGGCCCTAAAAGAGTCAAGTATAAGATAAAAATTTAATTTCATATAAATATGTTTTACAAATGTTCTTACAAAAGACATACAATAGATTACACATAACAATAAACTGATAAAAATCATATACTGCAATCTCTTTCACAACAGGATAAATATAAAAAATCTAACATTTAATTATACTAGGAAAATGTAAATAACAAACTGATAAAAATAACCAACTGAAAATGGTTACTCAGTAAATAACTTTATAAAGGAAACAAGACCAAATAATCAGTCAAAACACAACTTATATTCTCTTCCACAGGCTTTGGCGACATGTTTCGGATTAAATCAACCCATCATCAGACCTTCGTACAAGACAAAGAGCAGGTATAATGTAATGACATATCAACATAAGGTACTTTTGTTGGTTTTTTGGTAAGATCTCACCCACTGATTTGGGATCCCACAAAAAAACAACAAAGGTACCTTATTAGTTTATAGTTTGTAGAACCAACTTTACCTGCACTATATGAATTCTTCACACATTTTCAGTTCTCCAGAATGTTGCAGCACACCACACATGGCATCATCATCATCATCATCATCACTATCATCAGTCTTCATAGTTGTTATCATAATGCTATCAAATGGTCCATTGTGTAAGTGAATACATTCACAGCGATACACTTACATTCTAAAATTCAGTTCAAACAATCACACATTTAAAACATTAGAATAATGGTGTACCATCGAGCACTATTTAGACTGTGGATGGGAGCTTTATAATCTTCAATAGTTGTCGGTGATTACCCAGAGATATTCTCAAAGCTCAAGCTACTCAGCACATGTAACACACACACACACACACACACAACAACAACACTAAGGATTCAACCCACTGGGCTTTGAGAATATCTCTGTATAATTACTGGCAACTATTGTGGACTATAATGCCACCTTCCGCAGTCTAAATAGTGCTCAATGGTACACCACTTTTCTAGTGTTTTAAAATTTTTTTTAATATTTATGTGTTTGAACTGAATTTTAGAATGCGTGCAAGTGTATCACTGTGAATGTATTCACTTACACAATGGACCATTTGATAGCATTATGATAACAACTATGAATACTCCCTAAGGATGGCATGTGTGGTGTGCTGGAACATGCTGGAGAACTGGAAAGTGTGAATAATACACTTAGCGCACACAAAGTTGGTTCTACAAACTAAACAAATTACAATACGATGCACGGTACATACGATTTTAAGATAGAAAGTACCATATGGTGATATGTCATTATATTTTACCTGCTATTTGTCTTGTATAAAGGGTTGATGATGGATTGATCTAATCTGAAACATATGGCCAAAGCCCATGAAAGAGAATATAAGTTGTGTTTTGCATGGTTAATTCTTGTTCCTTTATTGAGTTTATAACACAACGGGATGCGTTCTATGAAGTTAAATAACTGTATCATATGATTTACAGTATGACTGCTGTCATTTTAACATAACGGTTTCTACTGTCTGGTTTTTTATGGTTAGGATAATAACTATAAAGATCCTTTCACCCTGCAGTAATACTACACTTGCATTACATCCAATAATGATATTGTTTGTCTCTGTTGTAGTTTACTGTTGTTTGCTTATGTATACCCTGCACTGGTGTATGTACAAAACATGTTAGTATGTTCTTACAAAGCAATCAAAACATTTTTGGTCTTGGTACCCAAAGAAGAATTCATAAAACAAAAGCAATTAAACAAATGAGATAGTAATATAATATTAAATAGTGTACGTCAGCACAATCACTTTATTACTCAAGGTAATTATAAGGCTACATGTTTCGACTATAGATTAGTCATCTTTAGGCCTATTTTTGTCAATTGAGTCACAAGATGCTATGCACACTTTGGGATCCCATTGTGTTTACATCCATGGAATACATCAAATTGATTGTTTGTCTCAAATGGTGTGACATGTGAATTGTGTTTACAACAGTGGCATACATAAAACTGGATGATCCAATTTTATGTATCCCAGTGTATATAGCATCTTGTGACTCAATTAACAAAAATAGGCCTGAAGGTGACTCATCTACAGTCGAAACACGTAGCCTTACAATTACCTAGAGTAATAAAGTGGTTGTGCTGACATACACTATTTAATATTATATTATGTTTATAAGCACATCATGATGCTTCCATTCAAATGAGATAGTGCATGACTATGACCAGCTTCTTACATGCACATTCTACATTTCAGTTCATAACACTGTTCTTGAAGTGCTACATACTGCCATACAGAGGTAAAATTCCAATTATGTACCAAGTAAAGGTACAGCTGTCTCTCTGCATGCCATAAAGGCATATGGGGATGCAGAGGTATAGCTCCACTCATTCTTAACCTTGGCATCAGATGGAGGCAAGCAGTCAACTTCATGCCCTGACTGCTTTGCACCCAGGGAAAGCTCCCCTGGTACCCAATATTTGTAAAAGGAAGTATTTTGAAGGAGGCCATATAAATGTTGTAACAATGTGTAAAACTACACAATGTTGGGCAGATTCTGAAAAATATATAAATCCACATGTAGAACATGTACTTCTGCATCTAATATTAAGTTACATCTATGCACAATCACTGATGACAGTAATTCTTCATTCACGCTTATGGAATTACTTTCTTAAATTCCAATGTAGGTGATTACTGGTAATTTGTAAGCATACCACAATACATCCCTATGGTTTAAAAGAACTATGCAGTTATGGTAATATTCATTCTTGACATCTAGCATTACATCAACTAAGAACTTATTTGTTTTGCCTTCAAATAACCCCTTATACACGCAACAAGCTGCTTATTAACAGTGAAATTACAACCTACTATTTGCTGTGTATCTGGAACTCATGAAGTATGACCGACTCATCAGCAGTGGCTGGTTCTGCATGTACAGCTGCCAGACCGTCTGTGTACAAGAATGCCTTTTCCTGCTCTGAAACCTAAAACCTTCCAGATTACATAAAGTTCACAATCCATAAATGTGCTGAAAAACATTGGCTTTTGTACTGATCACTCATCTGTGTTGCAAATTTCCTTTGGTCACTGATCTTCTTCTACCACATAAAACAAATGATCATATTTTATGGTTCAGGTGCCTCACCTTCTGAAGCTGGCATTCAGTGAGGTGGATTAGTTTTGGGGTTTAGAACACAAGTTACAGGCAACATCCATGCTTACCATTTGTCCACCTTCAGAGAAGCCCAAAAGACATAAAACATCTATTTTTAAGAACAGACACAAGCTCAGAAAATGCCTCTTCTTTTTCCCCTTCCCAACCCTATACCCCCACGTTTCAAATCTTATTCTCACAACCAAGTTATCCCCACACAGTTCCCATAGAACCTTGCTCAATCATCTTTTGCTAAAGGTGTTACCTTATTGGCTGGCACTGTGGTCTCTACCCCTACACATCAGGCCATAGCTTCTCTTGCAGCACCCACTGCCAGATCTGCCATAACCTCCAGATTCATTCACTCTTAAGGGCAGCAACTGAAACACCTGTCAGAACATTGTGAAGTCTTCATTCCTATATGCAACCTAATCTGAAAGGCTGATCCATCTCACACTGAGTCTTTGAAATAAATCCATACTCTCTGCCTGGTTTGCTCTTTCATGAACTACCCACTTCACATTCAAGTTTAAGTATTCCTACTTAATTCCCATAGTTAGAGTTGACCATTTTTTACTCGATATGCAATGCAATCACAGCAACACTATCAGGTCCTGCTCAACACCAATGCACAGCATACAGTGGACCCTCCCTTAATTGGCTTTCTGGCTAAGCCATCTATGTTCAGACCATAAAGGTTAGGAAAGAAAAATAATTCTAATAATGGATTTAATATTTTACATTTCACTATTTTTAGATATTTAAAGACTATCACTGTACATAAAGTATATTTGAAACTGGTAAATCATATTTTACTTAGGTACTAAGATATGTTTTGCTTTATGTTGTATTTTACTACTTATCTTTTGTTACTAATGTTTTGCTTTATGTTGTATTTTACTACTTATCTTTTGTTACTAGCCTTTTTCTGGACCATTCATTATGAACTGTATGGAGTGATATTTGCAAGTGTGTAAAGGAAGTCCATTGTACAACAAGACAAGCTAGTAAACTGAAAAGAACTTCAGATGACATTTCTCACTAGCTAAAATGTGGGGGTTCTCATTCTGGAAGGAGTCAAGTCACACTAAGCGTGGTCCTAAAATATCATACGCTACTGCAGTTTTCTGACTGCATATAAGAGTGGCTCCACCTGTGTGCCAAGCACCTGTCTGAACATTCAATAAACTCTCGAATAAGACAGGCAGCTAGCTCTCAGGTTCTGGAAAACAGGTCATCTTCCAATAGCAAAGGCTGACACCCCAAGAGTAAGCTGTTCTTTTACAGAATGCATTATAAATAACTTGGAAAGTAAGTATAACTACAGTTGGTGCAAAAATAATGGAAATAAATTACAGCTAGTCACAAATCAGTCACAATGATAAAGTTCTGGGGGGGGGGGGGAGGCATTTTATTTGAAATAAAGCCATGTGTAAAAATTAAGAAATTTATGATGATGATTTCCATCACTATAATAAAGGTCACATAAACCATACTCATTCTATCATGATTACACTGTAAAAGTAACAATAAATTAAATATTTCAATATGAAAATATGGCACATATACCAAGGCAGGGAAACTTCTCAGTATATAATTACTATAAATATATCCAGGAGTGCAATAATCATACATACAGGTATGTAGACCACATACAGATGTAATATATTTTAACAATTGTAAGTTACCAATCAGGAAAGGAGCCAACTTTTCTTATAAAACTCATGTCTAATTTATGGACTTGTCAAATTAAACTAAAAGAAAAAACAATACCCCACTGAGTTTAAGTACATTATAGTGGTTGATGTTCAACTACCACTATTACATACAAATACACAAGAAAAAAAGAATTCACAAGTGACTTAGAATAAAAAGGATACCCAAAATTTCACATAGGCTATACACATTTGATGAGTGTGAATAAATACTTCTGAATACAGATCAGCATTATTACAGAAGTATAAGCCAAATGACTGTATTATGTACACAAAGAAATGTAGGAAAAATATGTGAACACCAAGATCATGATACAAAATAAACATCACTTAACAAAAACAACACACGACAACAAAAACAGCACATAGTAATAGCAGTAACAGTAACAGTTGCAGCAGCAGTAGTAGTAGTAGTAGTAGTAGTAGTAGTAGTAGTAGTAGTCGTAGTAACATTGCTATTTAATAGTTAAATAATAACACTGTTACAACAGGTACTTTCAAGTACCACTGCACAGTATGGTAATATAAAACAGTATTGCAGCTTCACACATAACAGAGGAAGGTGAAGAATCTACCAAACATGTGCCACACTGTTAAATATCTATCACATTCACAGCTGGAAGCAGATTAAGATATCGCTAAGGAGTAACTGCAGACGCAAAACCTATTACTGGATTTATAGTGCACATTGTAATAAGTGACACTATTAAGTATACTACAAAAAAAAACCCTCATAAAAAATTATTTTTAATGATTCACTATTCAATCTGCAGCAAGCCATAAATTAAATTTACAAATTATGATTCACTGGTATTTCACACTACAATAATTCATAATACTGTGAACACATATTAACCTGTATGCATGGACAAAGCAGCATGTTTAAATAGTATCCCATCTTCTCTGTTATAACATCACCATTACAAACAGCGAGTACCTTGCCTACTTACTGCTGGTGCTACCTTGTTCTTCACACTTTAAAATCGGATGTGAATGTAAGTCTTCATTTACAAAACTTACCTCATTTGTACTAAGATATTTAATATTCTTCTGGTAAATTAGGGTTCTTGCTCACAATCTACTTGAAGTATAAAATAGTGATTTCAGGTTCCTGTGATGGAGAATAATAAGGTCATGATCTTGTGGGATATGATGCAATGTAGCTTGATAAAGAGGAACCACAGTATTGGAGAAAATCTTCTGCATGGCATACATCCCAGAGAATAATGATGACCTTATAAATACAGATTTTTTTACCAGTTGATAATGGATCTACATTGTAAAATGTAGATTTAGTGCCACATCATTGTAGCTTATCAAATATGAAAAGATAAAATGGAACATACGATAAGAAACATCTCAAGAAGTTCTGCTCCAGATGTATGACATACATAACATGACACTAGCTACGCTGTACCTGCAGCACATCTTCCCGAGTTAATTCAGATAAATTACAAGCCTAGTGTGACAACATTCCAATTTTTTTGTTGTCACAAGGTTGTAAAGAAATCCTGCAACCTCTTTACAGTACTGCGATCCAAAGCACACAAATCAAAGTCAAATGTTTTCTTTGTAATCTCATACTGGCCTGTCTCAGCTATTACCTGCACCACACGCTGCAGTTCGGCATTGTCTTCCAGAGTCATAATTTTTCTTTGCAGATCTTTAAGCTGTGAAACATAGTCTGGTGAGAACTTCTCTGGTATGGCAGCAGTAGTCTGAACTTCATCAGCTGTGGTAGTACTTACCTCTGCTTGCACTTCCACCTCAGTTGGCACCCACTCAACAGGATCATCTGTTCTACTGAGATCAGGATCTAGTTTTAATAATTTTGGAGGTGCTGCACCATTGTCTCTTCCACCCCCACTTGCCTCCTCCTCCTTATCCTTTCCGCTGCTCTTATGTTTCCGTTTCTTGCTAGTGTCCTTATCTCCTCTTCTAACAACTTCACTGTTCCCACCACTACCACTAGGTTCTTTTTTCTCTTTACTTTTCTTTGATGCACTTTTATCCTTCTGTTTACCACTACTTACCTTCATCAGACTATTTCTCTCTTGATTTGAACTTTCAGGCCTGGATCTGGGAGCTTCAGGTCCACTGTTAGTCAGACTTTTATTTGAAACATCACGTTTAACTGCAGTTTCTAAGCTGCCACTGGTCTCAACAGGTGCAGATGCTTTGGATAACTGGGGAGTTGGAAGGTCGATTGAGTCTTCATCTGGAGACAGGTTCGAATCACTTGATTCATGATTCTTCAGTTCATCAAACAACTTATTAAGAGGTCTCTTCACAGGCTTGTCCTTGACTACGCATGTGTGCACTAGCTTCTGAGGAGAGGAAGATGGTTTAGTTGGTGGCGAGATGGAATGTAGTGGGCTACGCGAACGACTACGTGAACACTTCTTGTTAGCATCACTTGTCAAACCATTTCTGTCTCTGTCACTGGTTTCAGCTGTTTTTTTGTTATCTGATGAAACTTTCTTACCTCCTTTCTCTCTGTCTCTGTCTCTCTCCTTTCCATTTTCAACTCGTTTACTACGCTCCTTCTTTTTATGTTTGTGTCTAGTACGTTCTTTATCCCCATCACTGTTAAGTTTTTCCCTTTCTTTAGGCTTCTCTGATTCCTTGTTTGAGTCTTTCTCTGGTTTCCTAACTGCTTCTTTATCCTTATCCTTAGATTCTTTTGCCAACTTCTCAACCTTATCTACCTTTTCACAAGACTTGCTCTCATGATCCTTATGTCTCTCTTTCTTTGACTTTTCATCCTTACTTTTCTTATCTTTTCTCTTCTTATCACTTTTACCTGAATCACCCAAAGATTTAGAATCATTTTTCCCTTTAGATTCTTCAATTTGAACTTTTTTGGGCTCTTCTTTCATTGGCTTAGAAGCAGATGGAAATTTTGGTGGTGTAGGGGGTCGTTTAGGGGATGTAGTTGGATGCTTAGACTTGTCTTTGCTCTTGTCATGACCTTTATTGCGATCTTTTTTCTCTTCTTTTGAACTCCTACTAATTCCTTCACGTGAATCTTTTGGTGCACTATGTTTCACAGGTTTAGATCCACCTACCTGTTTATCACTATTCGGTTTGTCAGGAGGTTTGACAGATTTAGGTAATGGTGACACTTTGGGTGATGAAGATGACTTTTTGGGGTCAGGCGAAGCTTTCGTAGTTTTGATCGGTGTCCCAAACAATTCATGAAAGGAGCTGCTGGCCCGTGGTTCTTCAGACCGATACTCCTAGGGAAATAAAAAAAAGAATGAACCATTCTAATACGTTCACAGCTGTGCAGCTGCTTTTGTATCTTCAATAATATGGATCTAATTTAACAATGTACCTTAATCTTGTGCTTCTTCGCTGACTCCACACCAAACTTAAGTTTGCCAAGAAGTGAAGAAGGTGGTTTTGCTGATGAAACTTCATCAGGGGAAGCACCAACAGCTGGAGAAGAGCTGGGTTTTTCTATAGGTGTTAGGTGACCAGAGATACTAGAATCTGAGCCCACACCTACCTACATAAACATACCACATATATGAGATGTTATCACAGCTCAGTACATGCAGAGTGCCAGGTAGGAAGAAGCATCATACCAACAAATTCATGTATCTGTGCCTTACATCAATCTGCACAATGACCCTGATGATGCAAAGTGGGTCTCTGAAACACTGGTCTTTAACCCAACTTCAATGCAGCTGATTACCAGAGAATATTAACTGTGACTGAGGTGATGTGCAGAATATAGTGTTGTCACTTCATGGGTAAAGGCTAATGCTCATGTTTAAAATCTGCTGAGGCTGTTTCCAGAACTTGAAATGATCTATGTCACAACAGAGCAGGTGCTGGTGACAGTGCCACCCACCAAAATCATTTTACTAGGCCATGTCTGGCGAACAAAAATAGCCTGTCCACCCCCTGCAATTCCAGCTGAAGCTCAGTCTTGAAACACACATTTCCATAAGATTCTAAATGAGCATTCTCTTCCACCATTTCCTCTATGACCACCAGACCACTTCTCCTATCCACAAATTTTGCACTGGTTGTGCAGGATGAGAAAAAGGTAAAAATACAGTTCATGTGTGTGCACATTTGTAAAAATGTGTGATTATAAATACAGAAAAGAAAAATCATGCCCCAATAACATGCAAACTGGACAATCTAGAGTTGTCTGCATATCACACAAGAAAATATGAGGAAGGAAACATTTGGATGTAGACTGAAAAAACAGATTGCAGCCAAATAATGGAACATACAGGGATCTTCACATACCCCTCCTCCACATATCAGTCGACGTCTCAGGTCCTCATCTGGGTTGCGAAAAACATACTTCTCACGCTGCACCTTTTGTGGTTGTAAATCTAAGTCATAATTGAAACGGACTTTCTTGGGTTCTTCATCAGTTCGGAAGCAAATTTCAATAAGCAGGTTGAAACCTGCATAACCAGATTCCTTAACAGAGTATGGTGGCTCCTTGACAACTAACAAAACAAAAAAAATCAGAATGAATATGTTAGAAGGAATATTCCAACTGTGAGTTCTTGCTACAGTGCAGAAAGGAACTCTTTGGTACTTATTATAAACATTCAAGAAAGGAAATTTGGAAAGAATTAAGGATGGTAATAAGTTCTGCACTTTTTATATCTACGATTTTCTTGGTGTTAAAGCAGCAGTAGCAGTAGAGGGTTAACAGGCACATTAGCAGTTGAGGCTCTATGAACCTGCCTTCTGGTTAGCCCCTGTACAGTACAGCATTCTCATAGCTTTACTGAAGTACATCCCAACTCATACAAAGGTCAAAGGAAAAATGAAAAGTGATAATGGCTCACAAAAAGACAAGGATTTAGCCTGGAACATTGTCATCACACAACACTTCACTGTCTATACATGGCTTGCAAAATCATTCATGCCCCAGAATTAAATGCATGTACTGATATGGATCAAGCTGGCTCAGGATAGGGACAGGTGGCGGGCACTTGTGACTGCAGTAATGAACCTTCGGGTTCCATAAAAAGTAGTGAATTTCTTCACTACCTGAAAACCTGTTAGCTTCTCAAGGAGGACTCTGTTCCATGGAGTGAGTGAGTGAGTGAGTGAGTGAGTGTGTGAGTGAGTAAGTAAGTAAGTAAGTAAGTAAGTAAGTGAGTGAGTGATATGGAGAAACCCATAATTTAAATGGGGCTGCATAAGACCATATATATTTATGTGACAAGCAAAATTTTGAGCATCACACTGTAGTGGCCAAGCTGAGCGGTAAGCTTGGGCGAGCCTACTGTGGCTGTTGTGAGGCCTATCCTGGAAATCCCATGAGGACAGGGAATGAACAATAGCGATAGCCAAGTCGGAAGCTTCGCGGTTACCTAGGTATCTCGGGAGCTAAAGGACTTCTTTGGGTTCAGTGAGTGACGAACTGCGTAACAAACTTAACAGTAAATTCTAACGTCTAATATATATATATATATATATATATATATATACACACACACATTAATATACATATGAATCATACAAGTCTGAAATGGTTTTCTCAAGTCCCTCAGTTATGCTGAATATTCCGTTACAAAATTATAGCTCAATTAATCGTCACGCCACTATTCAATCCCAATCGGTAATCATGGAATTTAGAAAAGTATATTGTTTCCGAAAGTGACTCGCTAAAATATGCAATTTAATAATCGGTCAGTCCAGCTCACCTCCTGTTATCAGCCAGAATATGAAGTAGCCCAACATCTCAACCGATGATATTTTATAAAGTATAACTATTCTTCTTATCGGGGATAATCAATGTGGCTTTCGACGCAACAGGTCGACTACTGATCATATATTCTGCATTCGCCAAATACTTGAGAAAAAATGGGAATACAATGAAGAAGTTCATCACCTCTTTATAGACTTCAAGAAAGCTTATGATTCAGTTAGGAGAGAGGTCTTATATAAGATTCTCATTGAGTTTGGTATCCCTAGGAAACTTGTAAGGTTAATAAAGATGAGTCTGAGTGAAACATATGGCAGAGTCCAGATAGGCAAGAATGTGTCTGACAGGTTCCCTATAAGGAATGGTTTGAAACAAGGAGATGCTCTATCACCAATGCTTTTTAACTTTGCTTTAGAGTATGCCATTAGGAGGGTTCAGGTAAACCAGGATGGCTTGAAACTAAATTGTACACATCAGCTTCTGGTTTATGCTGATGATGTTAATATACTGGGAGGAAGCATACACACTCTAAAG
>Ga0123354_10012525_pt1 | contig 13143 bp, 8 predicted proteins | sample TergutLab28metaG_2_FD_97872 | JGI IMG/M metagenome (GOLD analysis project Ga0123354, IMG submission 97872) | Labiotermes labralis P4 segment gut microbial communities from Petit-Saut dam, French Guiana - Lab288 P4 | ecosystem: Host-associated > Arthropoda: Insects > Digestive system > Gut ...
GGTGTGTGTGTGGTGTGTGTGTGTGTGGTGTGTGTGTGGTGTGTGTGGTGTGTGTGTGTGTGGTGTGTGTGTGTGTGTGTGTGTGTGGTGCGTGTGTATGTTTGTGTGTGTGTGGTGTGTGTGTGTGGTGTCTGTGTGGTGTGTGTGTGTGTGGTGTGTGTGTGTGTGTGTGGCTGTGTGTGTATGTGTGTGTGGTGTGTGTGTGTGTGGGGCCAATTTTTATTGCGCAGTGAAAGTAGCGTCAAAGCCAGAAAAGTAAAGCGACAGATATGCAGATGTAAAGAGTCTGACTGCTGTTCCATGTTGGCAACTATACATGACGGTGGAAAACATCGGGCTTGATATATGTGCCATCTTGTGCCAGATGTTTTTGAACTGGATATGAATGTGTGTCTGTCACGTGTTGGAAAATAATTTCTTAATAAGAACACCATGCTGTAAAGCAACAGCGACTTGTTCCGTTTGGCTATCAGTTCGCCAGCTGGCCACCAAGACTGTGGGATACTAACAAGAAAAAGTTTCATTTCTTTCAAAATAAGTCAAATATTTTACTCGCAACCACCAACAGACGGAGTGTATGTAAATTAGAAGCCACGGAACTTCTTGGTCTCGTATCCTCCAGTATATTGAATTCGGCAGTTTCACCACTCGACAAGATGTCTGACAACTGTGCTTTTGCACGTGTCGCAGTTTACGTGTAGAATGAGACAGGTTGCATTTCGGTAATGCCGGTCCTACATATGCAGTGCTATAGGATATGACTCCAGGCATAAGCCACTGCTTTGAGCAGTGTTTGCTCCATCAGCCAATATGCGATAGTCTGTCAGCTACAGCATGATGAGCTGCATGTGGGTTGTTACCAGTCAGCTATAAAGCCCAAAATCACTAGTACTTGAACAATGAAAATTAACGGTTTGCACGATAGTCCGCGCATATGTACGGGTAAAATTCAATGCGCACAATGATATTAAATTCAGGGAATTCAGAATCCTTGACACCTTTTTCCTAGAGCAGAAGCACAAGACTTAATTACACAAGAGTAATTTTCCCCTTCCTTAACTCTACCCCACTATTCAGGTACAGGCAAGAGACTTTCCTCTTCTGAAAAACGTCCAGACCGACTCTAGAGCCCACCAAACCCCATATTCAATTCGTACCGGGTTCCTTTCCGTGGGTCAAGCTGCCTGATACAAGAAATTAACTACTTAGTTCCATTCAGCTACATGGTTTTGAACGAGCAGATCTCTACCTCTTCTACTCCACATGCCTTCATGAAATAGCCAATGAAAACTGTCATTTTTACCTGTTCCTCTGAAAAAAAATGCATGAAATAAAATTAAATTTAAATCAAAAAATTCAAATGATTGTTTTAAAGTGTTCGGGGTGTAGCACTTTCGCGTATTGTTGTAGCACTGTCGCGAATTGATGTAGCACTGTCGCTTATTGATGTAGCACTGTCGCGTAGTGATGTAGCACTGTCGCGAATTGATGTAGCACTGTCGCGTATTAATGTAGCAGACGAAAGACAGTGCAGATTTCATGGACTTAATGTTTTGATTTGTTTCTTTGTATGTTGGATATGTTGCCCGAGTTTGTTTTGCTTAGTTTTTGATGTCCGAATGGTACTGCTATTTTACGTGTAATGACAGAGCAACATGCATTTTAATAAATTTGTAGAACCGAGATATCATTTCTAAATATATTTACAGTTTTGCACATTTCCTTTTATGTATTTTATACTTTACCACCAGTCTGAAGATGACCCTTTGAGGTCGAAACATTTTGTAAAATTAAAGACATAACATATACTAGTTGTGCTGACAGCATTTTATTTCTCTTATAATAAATCAAACACAACGGGATGGAAAACGTAAAAATTATTAATTATCCTGATTCAATCTCATACATTATATGACATCGAATAATGCGCGCAAATGTTTACAAAAGATCAGTGGCTAAGGATTTCGAAGAAAACTGTTGATAAAATCGAGAAAAATGAGATGGGCTGGACATGTGGCGCGTATGGATGAGGAGAGGGGGGTGTATAGGTTCTTGGTGGGGAAACCGGAGGGAAAGAGACCACTGGGGAGACCTAGACGCAGATGGGTGGATAATATTAGGATGGATCTCCAGGAGGTGGGATGTGGGTATGTGGACTGGATTGGGTTGGCCCAGGATAGGGACGGGCGGGTGGCGGACGCTTGTGAGTGCGGTAATGAACCTTCGGGTTCCATGAAATGTGGGGAATTTCTTGACTAGCTGCAAACCAGTTAGCTTCTCAAGAAGGACTCTGCACCATGGAGTAGGTAAATAAATATACGACGAGACTATCGTGAGTTTTTATAACACAGATAACCATAATCTGTATTTCATCAGTCGGCAAACGTCTAAATTCGAAACTGGTCGTTGCTAAACCAATCCGTTCCTCACCTGAAAGTTTAAAAATTAAAATTCTTGTACTACAAAGTAAGATAGATTCCTGTTATTATGAAGCCCACACAGATGTGTTATTGGACCGATAGACAGACAGACTGTGTAAAGCAAATGGTGAAGCAGTTCAGGCGCTCGGAACCAACAATGCCAGCCGACCCACTTGACCCTCGCCCTTTGGTTGATAGTGTAGGTGACAGAAGTTTTAAAGCCATCGTATGCCGTTACTACCAAGTCAACCCTGGCTCGGACAAGTTCAGGGATTGAATAATTTAGTCTTGTAAACGGCGTTGCTGCATATTTCACAGCCAGCATCAAACCAGCAGGTCTGTCCCTGCACGCAGGCCTCCAAGTCTCTCCTACGTTCTCGTTGACAAGCGGACACACAGAACTGCCGCTGTTAAGTGAAGGTTACATCCTCTTACATAATCCATTACTATATGCAGGAAGGGTTAAATTTTTATCAATATAAGAATTGCATGATAGAATCCTACACGTTTTGCACAATATAAGTAAATTTTACTTTTTAAAAAAAGAACTTTTCATTTGTTTTAATTCCTGTATACGCTTTGCCTTGCTATGCCAGTTACAATGCAGGTCTTCGTCCGATTGTTACAATTAATTATAATGAAATTTATGCTTGTAACAACAAGTTCATTAGATTACCCGTCTACACTCGTTTTCAACGAAAAACAATGGAGATGGAACATGAAAATAGGAGTATTCGTGAAATAAATATCAAATATTTTTACCTAATCTCAGTCTTAGGTTTTGATAAGCAAATAATGCGATGCGCGTAAGATAAATCTGTATGGAAGCCGCTCTGTTACTTTCATTGTTAGACAAACCACATGTATTCAGTCTAACACAAAACAGGTTTATTTTAATTAATTTGGTTAACTTTACATGTACGCTACATGTTTCAGCCTCTACTTAGGCCATCGTCAGGCATATCAATACATCAGCCATAAAAAGGGAGATACAGTAAGAATCTAAGAGGCTGCAGAACCATAAGCCAACATACCGGAATAAAACAATGTAATTATAGTATATAGAATGTAAATCTTATTGGGTTAATTAATGTGTTACAGGAATTCTAATCTGGCCCCCTAATTTAGAAATTTAATTCAAATCAGGACTTTGCAGAAGAACATGTTACAATGTCGCCGCATCGGTGAAAATACACCAAATCATAGAAGAATTTTAATACGACCTGTTACCACCGCACACGAGGGCCTAATCTAATAAAATTCTTCATATACACATTTTTTAAATTATATTGGGCTCACACTTTCGTACGGTATATTTTGTATGTTTTACTACTATAAAACTAGTGACCTTAGATCCCTACTGCATCTTTCTCTTATAGTTTTTGTGTTGACAAGCCTGAAGATGGCCTAAATACAGGCCGAAACATGTAGCGTACATGTAAGTGTAAACATCTGAATTTAAACAATCCTGTATTGTATCAGACTGGTAAGTGTGGTTTGTATACGTAACGGAATTTTAGACTATTGACTTCAGTGCGCCGCATCATAAAAAGGTTTGCTATAAACAAGTTGATTTACTTGTGCATGGAAGTTTATGTCGTCACTTAGCGAAAAATATGCAGTGAACTGAGATCGCTTAATGCGTTAACGTACCTTATATGATCTGCTCAAGGCATCCAGAGACACGGAGACAGCTAATGAATAGAACCGAGAAGATACATGTAAATCGTAGACAGACGGATTTTATACACTTAAAATCATCGGCCCTTCCTCTAATTCATCTGAGGACAACAGTATAAACCCTACCAAGCGACCGATGTTCATGAAATTCTCTGTGAAAATATGAATATTTGAAGGTCACATAATTTATCACTGTACGACAATAACGATAAGACAGTCACGTGATCTAATGTGTTGCGAAAAAATCTAGTGTTGTATGCTTTCTTCTGGGTAATTCCCCGGCGTCTGAATTTTATAAGCCGACGATTCGGAACACAGTGTCTGTTCCATCTTCATAGGCAGGCAGGTATGAAGTATATATGAGGTACTTCATACCTACCTGCCTATGAAAATGGAACAGAGTGTTCCGAAACGTCGGCATATAAAATTCAGACGCCGGGGAATTACCCATAAGAAAGCAAACAGCATTCAGAACACGGCGAAAGTTTGAAATCAAGAATAAAAAATCTAGTCCTTCCATATCCATGACATCTGTGAAGAATGTGTAAATTTTATTGAAGTACTTCCGGATCTCTGGGGAAATAAAAAGGTATAAGATTACAGGGAGCTTGGACACGTGTTTGCAAGTGACGAACAGTTTTGAAAGCTGGAAGTTTTGTGAACATTGTTCCAGCGCCACGTTCGGGAGTCAGTATTACGAATGTTGAGAAGATGAAGATTTGGTGTGAGTTCGTAGTGGCCCATTGGAAGACGACGACGAATGTTCAAAAATTATATAATAATAATAAACATAATACTTTAAATACTTGGCTTCTCTTTAATTTTTAAGAATTTCACTGTCTTCGGAACTGTCATTCTGAATGTCATATATCACAATCTTGCGTGTTATTCACTTGAAAGCTCTTTCGTATCCGTCATGAAATTAACTGCCTACAGCCTGCAAAGTCACCAGCTGTCTCCATAGGCGTGTCTACAGTTCAATGACCTTACTATGGACAAAGTTGTATCTCCTCTTATTTGTCGACCATATGATCGCATTACGTGGTCGAAAAGGCACAGTGCTCGGAGATGGTCTGGTGTGAACCAGCGCAATTCTCCTATTGAAGGTAACCGGATCTCTTGATGTGAAAATTATATATAGACTACAGGTTACAGAGAAGTACTACATTAAATCACTGACGAACACATATACACAATAAAAAAATTGTGGCAAATTTTAAATGCTTGGTAAAGATAATAATAACAAACATAAATTACATTCACAAATACAAAGCGAGTGGCATTAATTTGTGGTATATTTATTGACATTCTTACCTGTATCGTTTAAATTCATTTTTCCTCCATAAAAACCCATAAATAATGTATCATAACACAGCCCTACAATAAATAATCATAAGCACAGAATTACTAAAGCTATAATTTGTCAACATCATCCTACATCACAACTAATTTTATTCATACGAAACTTAGATGTATTGATTCGGTGGTCTAATTTAATTACATACCTGAAATACAAAGATATCGAAGTACCTTGAGGGTCGTTTGACCGTGCATCTTCGTCATGAAATAATGTGAAATGCCAACTTGATGCAACTAGGTAATTTTATTGATGTATTCTTAGCTCGACACGTTTCGGATACCTACGCCCATTATCAGGAGCATTAGACGTTGAGTTGCAGCATATGGTTTTCTGCACCGAGTTTTTGGATGGGTGGCGGTCTTGAGAGCCGCTGCGTAGGTCGTGTGTGCGGTGCGGATGGTGCACGGCACCATCCGCACCTAAAACAAAACCTACACAGCGTCACTCAAGACCACCACCCATCCAAAAACTCGGTGCAGAAAACCATATGCTGCAACTCAACACCTAATGCTCCTGATAATGGGCGTAGGTATCCGAAACGTGTCGAGCTAAGGATACATCAATAAAATTACCTAGTTGTATCAAGTTGGCATTTCACTTTACTTCATACCGAAGTACCATTAAGACTGCGCAATAATTACGCGCTACTTTAGAAGAGGCTAATAACGCAGAAGAATTCATTTAATGTGCAGTACACACTATTTCAATTGGTGCTATACCGTATAAAATAGATACAGGACATACAACACGTGTCCATGATATAAAAAGTTTTGTGTTTAATAAACAATTCAAATATGTCGACAATTTTTTAAATTTCCGAAGAGCAGTAACAAATCAAAATTACATTGGAAAATAAATTACGAATGGATTAAATTTTGGTGTCGATCAGTTCTGAACTTTTATTTGTCCATCCAATGTACACAAGAAATTTTAAAACACTAATATGTTTACTAAAATCTAATCTGTTTGTTGTGTTGTATTAAATAATGCAAAACTTGGTTTCTCAACCTAGAGGAAGACGCGGGTCGAGGGTACTGCAGTAGAAAGTGGTGAAGCGAACAGTTTGACTTAGGAGAGAAGGGATGTAAGAGGAGGGCGAAGAAAATTATATACGTAAGGTAGAATATTTCTTATTGAACAAGATTCTAAGAACGTTGTTGCCTAATGTCTTTCTGGAAAGTAGTTTCTCAAGCTAGTGACCTAAACTTAGTTCAGTAATGTAGTTGTGCCTTATTTATTTACTGGATAAAAATTTAAACCTACAAACTTGCACACAGGACGCAAGGAAATTACAAGTTTCTTCTAGGCGAATGCAAAAGCGAAATAACGAATAGTAGTGCAAAATATAGCATAATTAACAGCCTGCCTAGCGACATTTCAAGAGCCCTATCACGGCCAACATTACACTGACTGCTATGCACAGTTCGACTACATTTCAATCCGACTATCTAACGGTCGGTGCAGACAACACAGACTAAAATAGAAAATCGATTACCGACAAGTCCAACCTGCTGACCTGAATGGTGATGCTATCTAAACAAATTCAAACACAGGCGGTGTCAGACACTACAAGTTGACGAACGGTTTTGAATAAACTTGTCATTTGTGTTTAGTTAGTGCAGACCGTTCTCGTCTCATGTAAGGGTTCCCTTCCTGAAAAGTTGACGTAACCCGACATTTCCGTAAGTCGGAAATGAACCTACCCTGACTTATTTATCACACCTCATTGGTTTTGTATGTGTGTATGTAAATATGCAAATGCACAATATCATAATGCACGTGTAAAATGCTAGTGTATCAGTTTTTTCATATGAAACACACAAATTAAAATAATTTAATATTTACAAATGAATATATTATAAAATTTTTATAATTTATGTAACATTAATTAATAATATTAATAATTGATACGGATTTCTACGAAAGTTCGAGTTTAAGCAGGTCGCGTATTACGTGACCTGGAAACTCCTTGTATGCATTTATCCTCTTCAAAGCAACATTTTATTCGGACAGATGGCACGGACTACAAACGATATGACGTGCTGCATGTAAGACAGAGTGTGAAAGTGAGGACGCCGTCGTGGGTTCGATTCTTACTTGAGGCATTGTTGTGCGTAACTTCAGTGGACTTGTTGGCTCAGGCGTGTGGAGAAGTTCAATACCATTAGTCAATGTAGGATGAAGGAGAAGAAGCGGGAGAAGAAAATGATTAAATAGATAAAGTGGGAAAAGCTACGAGATAAGCAGCCGAGAGCTACAGACAAGGGTAAACCAGGTGACCTAAGAGAAAAGAAAATTCTATGTAAATGACTCTGTAGTCGAGATCCGAAAAGGGTAACCCTCAGTTAATTAAAGATATACTAACCTTGTCAGTCATGCAGTTTTTATAAAAAGAAACGAAAGAAAGAAAAGATGGAAGAAAAGAGGATAAAATTTGCACCCCCACTGAATATTCTACAACAACGTGACTTGTAATTTTAAAGGCTGTATAACAGAATTCATATCATGCAGTCCTTTTGTCAAGAACTCCAGTTTCTGTATCAAACACAGTCTATTGGAAAGGTGAGTGTGCAGATGCCATGATATCCCGGAGACGTGGAAGGACTAGTTGGTATATTCAACAGGCTATGGGTTTGTTGGCGAAGATCTTCTCTTCCATTAAAACACTTTATTATCCAACAGATGCACATATATGTAGTTCGTAGATACAATTAGAATTACTATAAAATATTTTAAAATATTTAAAATTTCTCCAATATGTTTCGAATCAAAAGGGATCCATCATCAGGGAGCTTTATAGAGTGCTTGGCTAAAATTACAGTAATGGTTCTATCGTGTCCGTTGATATGGATGTAGTCGGCGTTATGGCAGCATATTTGCTCCCTAATGATGGATCCCTTGTGATCCAAAACATGTTGGAGAAATTTTAGATATATTAAATATTTTATAATAATTCTAATTGTATCTACGAATTATATATTTGTGCATCTGTTGGATAATAAAATGTTTTAATCTTCATTGATGCACGGTACAAACATGAAGCATCCTGTTCACGAGCTCCACCTCATCCTGTTCACCAGCCGGTAGCATAGTCGGTGTATTATACCACAAGCTGTAAACACAGACTAGTGCTCCTGAAGATGGGCGAAATTATCGCCCGAAACATGTTGAGCTGATTGAAATTATCAATAAACCGTTATTGTTGCATATACTTGATTATTTATATTATTCTTTCCTTTTTCTCATAAACATTCCTAAAGAAAACCTGGAAATATAATGCGGTACATCACACTGACACTCGTGGGATATAATTTCTATCCGAGATGTGCGCTTTCATTCCTTATACATAGATTACCCGACAAGCTGAGTTATTACAAAATATTTCGTTACTGTTTTGATATTTTGACACGACTAACTACATTAGGACCTTCGCTCATTTTCGTCAAGCAATCTTGCACTGCTCGACTGTTGAATATGGGAAGGAGAGGTTATCCCGAAACGTCGGTAAATAACCACCAGCCAACGCTGGATAAGAACCCAGAAGAGCGATGAACGTGAACTATACCTCAGGGGAAGCCTGAAATATTGAGTGTTCATGTTATAGCTTCTGCTTGTGATCGGATAATTCGACATCAGATTTAGGCTTGTCTAATAAACACAGCTCAGGCCCAACTTAGTGAGAAATGTCACATACTGAAACAATTTTGTGCAACTTAAATTAACTAATTCTATTATGGTACATGTATCGGATGGTTTAGTATTGCCGGGAGGGGGAGGGGGGGACAAAACTCACTGTCGGGGGAAAAAATGGAGCCAGTTCCATGCACAAGACGTTGGGAACTAAACGTTCACCATAGAATATTCTGTTACGAATCGTTTAGTGAGCTTCAGAATGATTCTGTTTAACCTTTTGGCTCCCGAATTATTTTTTTAATTTTAGCACACCCTGTATATAAAATGTGAAAAATACAGGAACCAAATATGTTAGAATTATGAAACAAACTGCATTTTGAAGAGAAAAAAACGGAGAATATACACCATGTCTAAAACATTCGGTACCTATATTTGTTGAATAAATATATACAATGAAACTTTTGAGGTTAGCGGTGCTGTACGTCAACTATAGTTGACGTTAGGCGTCTAAAGGTTAAACAAAATTTTGACCCTCTGAAGAATTACCTCTGTCAGAATGTTATTACGGCTAGCGTTTCGCAATTATACAGACTAACCAGTCAAACAAGTTTACAGAAATAATTTTTGTTTAGCATGAGCATTATACTGTGGGCCGGGATAGCTCAGTCGGTATAGCGACTCCCTACGGGCTGGACGGTCCGGGGACCGAATATGGGTGTGGGCGAGATCTTCTGCACACATCCATACTGGCCCTGAGGCCACCCAGCCTTCTATAAGATGGGGTCCTTCCTGGGGATAAAGCGACCGGGGCGTGGCGTTGACCACCCACCCCCTCATCTAGTGCCGAGGTTAGAGAAAGAATAGAGTTACATATATACTCCCCTCTGGTCCTTCATGGCCTGTTCGAGAGTGAATTTATCCTTACCTTTACGAGCATCATACTAAACACGTACACACACTAGGTGGGGAAAGTAGCGCTTCTTAATTTTACAACTGGCGGTAAGCATAATTAATTATTACTGAGCTTTATACATATAATGATATATCAGTTAGTGACTTTTGTGCCACTCTGTGCTCACCATGTTAACCTATTTAATTTTCATAATGTAGATACCATGCCAAACACGTCATTCTCTGTGATTAATTTTATGTTATACCTGCAAAATTATCAATCGCTGCTGGCACTGACTCTGTGTTCCTGCTTGCACACTGGTCAGGTCTCACATTATCACTTTAATGTCTATTGATTCGCAGTACAACACGACTTCAGCAGCTTCAAGCTTCATTTTTCCCCATCTGAATGCAAAATGTTTCACAGAAGCAGCGGAACTACAATGAATATAGGCAGGCGTCCGTACTAATGGACAGCAGGCTTGTTAAATAATTACTGCCACCTGCTCTAGCACACATAAGCGGGAACGTACTCTCAGAACAGGTGTCGGATGCGTGAACGTATCTCTGCCCTGTAAATTCCCGGATTTATGACACACTTCGAAAATAAAATTAGATTGATACTCGATACGTAAGCGTTTAGCGTGTAACTCACACGAATTCAAACAAAAAGGAACGTAAACTACATTTGTTTACACGTCGTCGATTACATGTTGTGTACTGAGGAAGGTATTTGGACCTAAGATGGAGGAAGTAACGGGAAAATAGGGAAAAGTGCACAACACGATCTTCGTGAAAATGCTGATATCAAGGAGGATGACTGTGGAGGAGTATGTGGCGCTTAACGGCGCAAGGGGAAATACATACAAACTTTTGGTGAGAAAACCTAAAGAAAGAGATCATCTGGAAGACCTAGAGATTGATGGAAGGACAATATTAAAATACATCTTAAAGAAGTGACAGAGCAGGTTTTTGTTTTTTGCTTGGTTTATCTTCCTCAGGATAAGCACCTGGGGCGGATTTTGAAAAGACGTATACAAGACATCGGTTTCCACAAAATAAGGTAGTTTATTGAGTAGCTGAAGTTAACCGGTCCACAAGCATAATCATTCTCCATGGAGTTAATAAGTTAATTAGTTAGTTGATTAGTTACTTAATTAATTTTTTTATTTAATGTAGTTGCTTATACAGCTATGGCTTTCCAAAACCAAAATCAAAATCAGTCTCGAAAAGCCAACAGTTCTTCAGCTTGGCAAGAAATTTTCATTTCTGACACGGAGCCGAAAAAGTTTGTCACATTCACTAAAATCTATCACAGATCCAGACACACCCATTAACTACCCTCACATCGTTTTTGTTCAAAGTCCATTTATCATTTACGCCCGGGTCTACCAAGCATTTTACCTTCAGATTTCCCAGCTGAAGCTCTCCTATGAACTATGACATGTCGGCGACCCTTAGACAGACATAAACGAAATGTTCCACGCGAAACAGTTAATTATAAACAGGCATGTCACTCTCCCTCGCTGGCAACAGCGTTTCATGTTCAATCAAATTCGAGAATGGTTAACCCGGTTTCGGATTCTAGTAGCTACCCTGGCTTCTAACACACTGGACAGCACTTGCGTTGAAAAACAGGTAACCTAGACGGCCGTTACCGACTCTTCTTCATCAACCAACCGCACACCGCGCAACCGCAGTGTAGACACAGGCTGGCAATATAAAGTACTATAATTGTCCTGTTTATTCTGATTAAGGCTGAGAAGAGTATGTTGAAGGGCATAATGAGACCTAAGGGACAGCGAGGGAGGAGAATATGAGGAAACTTGCGTAACAATGAGCTTCGTAATTTGCACTGTTCAACAAATACTGTTAACCTCATCAAGTCAAGGATGGTGAGAAGTGGGGGAAGAGAAATCCATACAAAATATTTGTCCTTTATCCTGAAGGAAATAAACGCGACGGATCGTAATGACGTGTGAGATTGTGGACTTTATCCGTCTGGGACTGGACAGCATTCAGTGGCAAGTTCTTGTGAAAGCGCCAATGGGTCTTATGAGTACACTTACAAATTCTGGGTATACACTAATGAATCCTGTCAATAAACTAAATAATTCTGTGAACATACTAATGAGTCCTGTGAATACAACTACGAATCCTGTGAAAACAATAACAAATCCTGAGAATACGAACACTCGTGAACTGTAGGATACGTTAAAAGTTCAGCGCATTAGTCTGATATATAAAAATTGTTATGAGGGCCAACAAATGCACTGGAATTTACGAATGTAATTTTTATTACGTATTAATCAACGACATGTTTCGGCCACTCGTGTGGCCATCTTTGGGATGATGAGAACAAGAAGACAAATACAATTACAGTGTGTCGAAATCACTCCACGGTTAAAAATCATACAGTTCTGGTTAAAATTCCGATTAATAGTAAAATAATGATGAGTATAAAATATTGGAAGTTGAAATGTTGCTGCATGGACTGTACTTCTGAGGAATTATATACACTGAAAATACACTCATAAATCCAAGTGCATTTGTTGGTCTTTCTAAAACATGTTGCGCACTAATGAACCGTCTGTCGATAAGAGGTTAATAATTATTTTACTAGCTGAGAACTCGCAGCTGTTTTGAGACAGGTAGGTAGTAATTCTAGCTCAGCTGTACATTCCAATAAAATATGCGCTATGTAATGTACGAAATTTTGCACGTTAAAAACCCTGAGATTTCTCACAGATTGCTCTTGTGTCAAGAAGCTCACCCAAGTTACAGAAATCGCTGTCCTTTTATCAGACAAATACTGAAATATTCCGCAATTCATAAGCTAGTAAATAAATTTACTAAATTCATTAAAAAATCCATGTGAGCATCAGCCACTTAAAGACTAAATCACTCACTAGCTCAATCAAGCAATGGATCGTGTAAAATAAATTGCTAAAATTATTATTCAAAGAAATACTTACCCAGTAAAAGCATCATTCAGTATCACAAGAAATCCATATATATATATATATATATATATATATATATATATATATATATATTTTTTTTTTTTATTTTTTTTTTATATAATAAAAAATTAAAATTTATATTTTTCTAAATAATTTTATATATGTATCATTTTAACACATTCACTCAATTACATAA
>Ga0123354_10012526_pt1 | contig 13142 bp, 11 predicted proteins | sample TergutLab28metaG_2_FD_97872 | JGI IMG/M metagenome (GOLD analysis project Ga0123354, IMG submission 97872) | Labiotermes labralis P4 segment gut microbial communities from Petit-Saut dam, French Guiana - Lab288 P4 | ecosystem: Host-associated > Arthropoda: Insects > Digestive system > Gut ...
CAGAAAGCTGTAACTGTGAGCGACAACAGTCTGCTGTTTGTGTTTGTAATGTGGAGCGGTCTGGTAATGTCGGCAAGTGTGGTGACAGAATACAGTTTGTGCTGGTTAAATGTGGTCAGACACAGTTTGAGTAGCCATGAGCTGATAGTTGGAAGAAGACTTGAGACACGACCACAAATTTTGTGCCTAATATTATGACACAGCAGTGCCCAATTTGTGGAAGAACGGGGGACAAAACAGAATGCCTAATATGGTGAAAACGTGCCTAATATGGTGACACATCAGAATGTCTAATATGGTGACAACGTGACTAATAACATAAAAGAGTTCTTAATATTGTGGGAGAGTAACTAATAACATAAAAGGTGAGTGCCTAATATGATGACAGTGTGCTTAATGTGATAATTGAGTGCCTAATATGGCCATCCCCATATGACGGAACAGTAAACGGTGTGCCAGAGAACGTGTGGAAGGTGCGGCGACCTGAACAGGACAAATAATTTTGGGGTAGGTCAGGCACAGTAGCTACCGTAAAGGTAAAGGTAAAGCAGTCCAGTTACAGGCCTGAAGTGGCCCCGAAGGCTGCAGAAATTTAAGGTATCCAGATTTCATGATAACGGAACAGGATGGTGACAAGGTTGTCAGCCTTAGGCACCGGCCACCTTTACCCCCAGGAAATGCTACCGGTTCTCATTTCTGTTTGAAGCTGGGTCCACCCCAGTGCCATAATGCGATCGAAAGAATTTTATGTCAATGAAAATTTGGGAACGAACCATGGACCTTTTTTCGCGTTCAAGTTTGTCTCTATAAGTGAACTGTGCGACGTGTCTATATTTAACCGTTACTACAATTCATGTTTATAAATATAAGCTAAAGTCAATTATTTCAGAAACGATCAACGTTCACTTTCTTGGGAAAGACACTGAGAAATATAATTTACTTTCCCAAATATTTAATGGCAGTTCAAGCTCTAGGAATGCTTGGGTCCTTTATTTCTTGTTCTCTGTTTTCCCATCTGGCATGTAATGTCATAAGTTTTAAATGTTCAGAACTGTAACTTTGTGTGTTGCTTTGTGTGGACATGAGACTGGGAAGTACACAGAATGGCAATGGGTGAGAAGAGGCTGCTAAGGGAGCAATGTGTGCGTGACATGCGTGGAAGTTGGTGGCCAGTTGAAATGTGGTGGCTCACGCTCAGAAAACTTATTTCGCCTTTCGGCGAAACGGACTAGACCATTTAAATCGGCGGGACCGTCAGTTCAGTCGACTAGTAATTCAGGACACACAATGTTCCGAGGTAGTATGAAGAGTACCCGCTACCCACTCCATTCGTCAGTTCCCCTTCACTTCCCCACCTGTGCGTCACCGTGTGCCATCACATTTCAATTCGACTGTACTGTCAAATATGATTGGTGGACAGAAGTCAGAAACCGCTCTGGAATATCAATGATTATGAGAGTAACTAAGGTTATGAAAATCTGAAGGCAGCCTTCCCCAATTCACATCGTGATAGATGAAAAACGGCAAGAAAATATGAAATATTGCAGCAGTTTGAGTTGCCTGATAAGAAATGATGCAAGATGCACATGTGAAGTGAAAATCAGAATTACAATGGCAAAAGCAGCCTTCAAGAACAAGAAAAATTTTAACATTCATATGTCCGTGCAACGCTAACATATTCTCAGAGTACAACCAACAAGATGCAACGTTCCTCAATTCATTTTTTTATGTAAGATGCTCTACATGTTTCAGACGGTTTATCTGTCCATTAACAGGAGCTCAAAAACTGCACACAAAGCGGCAGACATTTGTCAGACCATTACTGCCAAATTATTACTGCCACCTGTTCGTAGCAGCAGGTGGCAGTAATTGACAAATGCCTGATTCTGTGTGTGCAGATTTTGAGTTCCTCATGATGGACGGGAAAATCGGCTGAATCATGTAGAACGTATTATAGGAATAAATAAATGGAGAAACATCGCATTTTTTGGTTGTACTCTGAGAACAAGAAAACTCTCTTCACTAACAAAATTTATTTATATTTAAGAAATAAAGTAATGCAAAGATACTGTGGAGCATAGATTGGTATAATGTTGAGATTTGGACATATCGGAAACTAGACCAGAAATAACTTGAAATTTTTTATATCAGGTGCTCTAGAAGGAAGGAAAAGATCAGTTGGAATTATCATGTGAGAAAAGAAGAAGTGTTACATGGAGTCAAGGAGGAGAGGTATATCCTACCTACAGTTAATAGAATGAAGGGTGTTTGAATTGGTTACAAACTGCGTAGGAACTGACTTCTGAAACATTATATTGAAGGAAAGCTAAAAGGGATAGGAAGAAAGGAAGAATATGTAAGCAGAATCTGGTCGAACTTTAAGAAAACAGGAGGTACGGGAATTTGAAGGAAGAAGCACTAGCTCACACACTGGGCAAATCTCGCTTGGGAAGCGGGTATCGACATGTTGCAAAGTGACGACGAGACTGTGTAAGAACGGCATCAGAATGAAACAAATGGCACACCATTACAGGGCAGGTGTGTGCATACTGACAGCTCACTTTGCTGTATAAGTGAAAGGAGAGCATCAGAATACAGCAATTGGCACACCATAACAGGGCAGGTGCGTGCATACTGACAGCTCACTTTGCACCCTAAGAGATCTGACAGCATCAGAATACAGTAAATGGCACATCATAACAGGGCAGGTGTGTGCATACTGACAGCTCACTCTGCTCTCTAAGTGATCTCACAGCATCTCTTCATGTTTCAGGGTCCGCTGGTTAAAGGAGAGTGGCATATCTGATCGAGAATACAAGTACTGGCTTCCTCAAAAGCCTAAATGCAGTGGTAATGCTGAAGGCTTTAACAGTGTTCGCCTGCAGGACATCTTCCCAGCACTCTTGATGTTTTGTTTTGGCATTGTTCTGGCTGTAGTAACCCTCATTCTGGAGGTACTGTACAAAAGGCTTCACTGCGTACAGTGCAGGCACCACCGATAATGACAAACCTACTGACAACTGACAATTTCTCAATAACACCGATTATACTTGATTCACTAACAGAGGGCCTCATTTTGACCGCAACTGACTATATCTACCCGAATGCATGGCCACCCCTCAAAAAACATTTCCGCCGAGGTAAAATGTATTGTCCAAATCCATGTGTATCCCCTAATATACTATATACTAAGAGAATACAATTCGCTATTAATTTCATACATGGCCCAGAAGAGCGTATTTGGTATAGCGTCTCGCTACGATCTAGATGGTTCCGATGAGTGCGAGATTTTCTGCACCCATCCTGATTGGCCCTGGGGTCCACCCAGCCTTCTATAGAATCGGTGCCGTGTCATTTCTGCAGTTAAAGCGGGCGGCAATTGACGACAACCCACTTCCATCTAGCACCGAGTTTAAAGAAAAAGTATAGCTATACGTCTACTCTCCCTCTGGGCCTGTGTGATCTGTTTTAGGGTAAAATATACCTTTTATGATTTTCATACCGTTAACATACACCCAGCATGTCACATTCTGTCTGCATTTACCAATCAGTGTCACTGTCTCCATCTTCACATTCAGTACCTTCATCTTCCTCACAATCACTCCTAACACTCCACAACATATCATCATCAGTCCCATGCAACACACTGGACTTACAGCACTTCTTAAAACCCTTCACAGCCACTTCTGTTCAGATGTGATGCCATGCCTGTTACGATCCAATAACAAAGATGTCACACTGGGCTTCTTCATTCTTCCATCTGCATTCAAAACATGGTTCACTGGTCTTTGAATGGTTTCTTCACCGCAACATGTCTTCTTGCAACTACCAGTAATGTGGCTTTTATGTCTGATGTCAAAAGTCCCTTCTATGAATCCAAGACCAGCATCCTCTGTTTTTGTCAGGACCACCCATTAAATTTTGTTTCACATTAGTAAACAGTTTATTGGTTTCACAGCAATTAGTTTGGAGTCTGACAGTGATTCAGCAAGAAGGTTGCTTCTTAGGCACTGTTTTGCAATTTAGAATCATGTACGGTGGCAACTTGCTACCTCCTGCCAATCGCACCAACAGACTAACATCTTTGTATTGCCTCATGTTCTAACCACCATAGGGTGTGTCAACATGTAATTCACAATATCATTTGATGGCATATCAAAATACAATGGTGCTTCGTCACCATTTGCAAGTAGGCTCGGTACGTAACGGTTCAACTTTCGAAGTCCCGTCATATGTAACTGAAAAGCAACAAGCTTGTCCTCAAGGCCTGTTGGAAATATCAGGCAAAGAGAAGAGAAAACCAGTTCCTCTGCATCATAGCTACACATAGATTCGTGTTGGCCTTGAACTGGTACCACGTGCTGTACGAATTAACACGTTTTCCTGCACCACGTGTACACATTTACATTTCTTGGCCTTGAACTGTACCACGTGCCGTGTAATTTGACAGTTTCCATGCTTTGTATTGTATTATCTGACATGTAACCAGCACTACAGTTTTATCCTTCAAGTGTAAAAAGTGCACCCTTGTACAGGCACTGAGGCTCTGTACAGGCCGTTGCCCATAGCGGGAGTAGAGGTATTGCTCTACTCTTTCTTGACCACGGCACTAGAATGGAGTGAGGGGTCAGCGTCACGCTCCGGCCGCTCTTTACCCCGGGGAAAGACACGGTACCCATTGTGAAGGAGGATGGGTGGGCCCCAGGGCCGGTCTGGACAGGTGTGGAAAATCTCTCCCCCACCGGGAATCATTTCCGTAAAGTCCAGCCCGTAGCCAGTCGCTATACCGACTACGCTACCCGACCCATCCTTCAAGTGTACCCTCAACTATTTCCCGTTCCAGTTCTTGGAAATGTCTCCACTTGGGTCCACTGCAGGATTCCGGTGGAGTTCAGTGTTTACAAACTCCTGCTTCTTTTTTTGATGTCTTCACTTATGTTTGCTTCACAAACACTTAACTTTCTTGCTGCACTGCAATACTTGTTTTTTCAGCACAGTTATGCACCAATATGCTATATTTTGTCTGCCCTGATTCAGCAAACAGTTCACATTTGCAGTCCCCTTCTCAATGTGGCTTGACATTGCATTGAACTATGGAATGACTTATAATACCCACCAATCAGGAACCACAATGTTGCAGCACAGAATTTTAGGACGGAATTTGGCTTGCACTGAAGGCAAAACACTATTTGCCTGATTACACAATTAATAGATGATTTGATGACTCAAGTGATCTCTTCTACTGGGTGAGGTTTAAAAATTTAATTGCTGCAGGCTTGTGTCTTGTATCAAACAGTGTTCAGTCTCACACACAACTTTTGTATTCTGGAAGAAACTGCTGTCTTGGCTTCACGGTTCATGTAAATACCCTGAAGAAAGAGGCAGCAGGGTTCATCACAAACCTGACAACCACCACACGACTACATAGTGTTATACTTCATACATGAACAGTGATTTTTTTCTTGATCAAGATTCTGTTATGAAGAAATGTTCTGAAATGAGCACAAGTATTTGGAAGGCACTGGTTAATAAAGGGCAAGATTTTTACATTTAAATGTCCTTGATAAATACTGTGGGTATAAACAAAATCTAGCATTTTCATGTTCTGAAATGTACTGCTATCAATAAAGTCTAGCACATTCGTGTTATGAAATGTACTGCTATCAATAAAGTCTAGCACATTCGTGTTATGAAATGTACTGCTATCAATGAAATCTAGTATATTCATGTTCTGAAATGTACTGCTATCAATAAAGTCTAGCACAATTATAGTCATATCAACACTCCTCCTTCTACTACTACTAATGATACTATTACCACTTGTATTACATCCACTACTACCACCACCACTACTATGTAGTGTGAACTGTAAGGCAGCTGTACATTCTTACCGCACCATGGAAGCATATGGCGGTGTGCATGTAGGTGCTTAACCTTGCATAAACTTACGTCAAATACCCACTGGAAAGGAGTCTGTGTTGACCCAGGGGCTGTACTGCTGGATAATGATTTTGCAAAAAGAACAAATTAAATAACCTGGCAAAATTGTTAGGTTCAATGATTTTAGTAGGATCCCCCTTTAGTGTCATGACTGTAGAGCTCCCACATCCAGACATTTCAAGTCTAGTGCCACTCACATAATAACCCCACACATACAGTGTCCTCCCTCTGCCCACTAATTCTTTAGTCTGAGCGCAGCACACTGCTTGACCTTGCTCAGTGATTCACTCTTTCTCTGTTGGTTGTAATGGATGGAGTGCTTTGGTCAGCCAGCCCACTGATACATTATATGTATGTTGGAATCAGATTCTGTGGACAATATCTGAACATCACAGCACATGACATGTGTTGTTTGTAATGATCTGAACAGTTAGTGTGATACATGAAATAATATTTAACTATGTTCACGTCCTAACATGTTTGATATTTGGGGAGATGCTAATAGGATTGAATTCCCGAGGGGAAGAAATCTTTGTTATTTACTTGCTAGTGATAATATGTCTATTTATATTCTTATATTCATATACTCTACATTTTTATAATACTTTTTTGGTTTTAAATCCTGTGCATCTTCAATGGACTGCCTGCTCTGTGATTGGTTAGCAGGCAGAGCTTTTAGGAATGGTGTGGCGAATGACTACTGGTTGATGGTTGCTGACATTGCATGGAAAGAACCGTTTCTGAACATGTGGGATGTTCCAACACTCGCTTGGCTACCATATCACATGCAACTTGCCTGACTTGGGAAGTCTCTAACACCTGACCTGTCAGTGTGTTAATAATACTTTTTTGGTTTTAAATCCTGTGCATCTTCCATGGACATTATTGTTGTTGCACCTTGGGCTGTGCAAGAATTTTTCTGTTTTGTGTTTGTCCAACCTGTAGAAATTTCCCCCCTGCCAGGTGTGCAGCTGACACAAACACAGTTTTCAGTAATTTTCATATTACACAGGAACCATACCCATACCCATAGAATCAAATGTCTTCTATTGATACTGCAGGAAAGGGAGGCCTGAATGGATACTGAGATTTACGATGACAATGTTCAAATGTCACCAGCATCTACAGTCTTGTCAAAGTCTGCAGCATTGAGTCGCAGTTTGAAAACAGGTCCCAGCTTACTTTGTAAATGCATAACATACTCAGTTATTCTCTGTGCTTTATATGGTCCTGTTCAAGTCTGCAGACATAATCAAGACTGAAATTTTTAGTAATTACTCCTAAAGTTACTGGTCCCAGTGGCCGCGTGGTCTAAGGTGTAGGTTTGTGCACCCCCACCTACTGAGATTTAGGTTCAAATCCCACCGGAGGAATGGATATCTGTCCATTGTGAGTGTTGTGTAGTGTCAGGTCTTTGCAACAAGCTGATCACTCACCCAGAGGAGTCCTATTGACTGTGGTGCATCATTGATTGTTATCTAGAAACCTCATAAATGAGGAGGCCCTGGCCCACTGGAGGGCTGTCGTGCCAAAGCAAATGAACCCATAAACTTACTAATTTGACTTTTAAACTGATAATTTTCAAAGAGTGGAGAAAATTTCGTGTAATTGAAGGTTCATGAACTTCCAGCCATAGACCTGAGTATAACTGAACATATCAGTCAGCAAGATATCACAGTTAAGTGCTAAAGGCATGAAAATCTACTTTAAGTTAACTTTCTTCATATTATCACTTGCAGTTGTTACATAAAGGAGGATTAGCTCTTTGGGCCATGTACTGTGTGGTTTAAATGACAAATTGTAATAATTCCAATTGTGTCATAATCATTAACTTTAATCAGTTTATTGTTTACCATTAGCTGACAGATTTTATTATCACTAGTTTTTATCACCCATGTCATCATCACTTCCCTGTGGACTCCTTTCGATTAGCAGTGAATGCTATTAGAAATCTGGACAGGTCTGCTTTCATCCAGTGCTACCGCTGGACTGCCCGCTCTGTGATTGGTTAGCAGGCAGAGCTTGTGAGAGTGGTATGGCAAATGACTACTGGTTGATGGTTGCTGACATTGCATGGAAAGAATTGTTTCTGAACATGTGGGATGTTCCAACACTTGCTTGGCTACCGTATCACATGCAACTTGCCTGACTTGGGAAGTCTCTAACACCTGACCTGTCAGTGAGGTTCTTATATCAGCATTTATGATGTTAATACACACAGTAGCATAGCTATGTTTTTTTGGCACGCAAGGTGATTAATCAGAGTGACCGTCCCCAACAGAATGTACGGACTTAAAAAAAAATCACAATTTTTTATTGAATTTCCTTTTATTTGGCTCAATAATTTCAAATATCTTCAGCACAAAAACTAAGATTTTTCATTTAAGGTATTAATTTTACCACCCATTTTCCCACCTCTTTGACTCTGCTGCCTGTGTTGGACATCCCTCTCCCCAAGTTATGACGCTGAGTCCACAATGCGCTGTAAAGATTGGTGTGTGGTGTGCTGTAAGTGCCACTAGGATTATTAGGCCTACTTTTTCTGTGGGCTGTACATTGACACTGATGTTACACCTATTCCGAAAACATTATTCAGCCACCCGGTGGGACTGCAGGAAAACCTGTGCCTTTTTTCAACAAGACAGTGCAAAAAGTTTGCACAGCAAATACCTCTATGCTTTGATTACATACTGTGTTTGGCAACAGAATAACAAACAGGGGATTTTGGCCTCCACATTTGCCAGATTTGATATTCAATAACTTTTTATTTGTGGGGCATGTTAATGGATAATTAAGATAATTCATCCCTGTTGTATTATTAAGCAAGTGTATATTACTCACACAATCTTACAGTAAAATATTTTGTATAACTTCCTCCTTATACCTTACCTATCTACTACACAAAAAAATCTGTATATACTCTTTACCACAAAATTCTTGTATAATTTTTATGGCCTTTTTTATTTCTTTCAAGTATTTTATCATGCATCTTGGAACAGATGAGTTCTCATACCTAATTGCAGGAAGAACTGGCCTCTGAATGTTTGTAAGAGAAAGGTCTTACGATGGCTTACATCAAGCCAAAGCTAGTTACCCCAAAAAACTTGTACTGTGAGGTTGTGTATGACTGTGTACTGAGGTAAGTACTGTCTTCCGTTTCACCAACAGAATTTTGATGGGCAATGAATAACGTTTTTTGTTAGGTGTGATGTGTATGTGTGAGTGGAAGGAAACCATTTCTGGTACCTTCTCTGTGTAGCCACCCAGTGTTAAATGCTGTACATTGAATAAAACACACATAACCAGACTCTTAGCACATGGTATCATCTGGAATTGTCAAGTGACATATGAGACAGGCCACATGAAGTAAGGATTCTGTAGTTAAACTGTTTGCTAACAGGCATCTTCAGTTACACTGTCAAGGAAATGTGTTTGCAATGAATCAGAGTTTGTGATAGGTTATGTTGGGTTAGTTTTATTGAACTAATATAATGTTATTTAATTTAGAGTAAGTTTTCAGGCTATAACCAGCAAAGGAGGCACAAAGGGGAGTACAGGTAAAGCTCTACTCATTATTTAACTTCAGCGCTAAATGGGAGTTGCACTGGGTGACTGGATGGGTCCAAATCCCGGTCGGGACAGGTGAGGAAAATCTCGCCCCCACCGGGATTTGATCGCCGGACCGTCCAGTCCGCAGCGAGTCGCTATACCGATTGAGCTATCCCGGCCCGTATACTGGCAGTCGGTACAAATAGCGCATTTTTTCAACCCTCGTGTCGCGCGTAGTCTTTTACATTTTAAATTGAAACGACCTCCGCAAGTTCGTTTCGATACATCGCACATACCACACCAACATAAACTTTTTGCCACGGTCCAGATGCTGGTAATGGAGACACTAGCACAGCTGTGCTCAAAGTATCGTTTTCACTACTTGGATGCCGCAAAACACGGGATTTAAGCGTAACTAAACCTGTTTCCTACTTTCCTATATCAACGGGAATGTGTAATTTTGTCTCGTTATGTTGGCTGCACGGTAGCTCTGCATAACTGTTTACGAAAACAAACCAGTGCAATTTGTAAACACGGAGAGACTGGTATGTGTAGTGATACATATTTACATGTTTTAATCGAAGTAAAGTAGTATCATGCACACAAAACGTATACAAACCGTACTCGCACTCTGTTCTATTGCATTCCAGTAGGACTGTGTATGGAAAAAGCATGCAAAATAGCGGTTGGAGTAACGCGCCTTCACGAATAAGAGTTTTGATGCAATTTCCGTTCTGTAAACAATACATGTGTTTCAGCGACCATCACTCATCCCTGCATGGGGAAGGGGGGGGGGTCCACTTCGCAAAATGTTATAAAGTGTTCACATGTTCTGTACGAATACTACGACATATAATTCTATTTACGCTCCACATTTCCTTTCTCGTGATTTAAATTATATTATTGTTCATTACAAACAGACATCTTGTATGAGAATTAGAGTACTATACAGGTGTTTCGAGTGAATAAAAAATGAGAAACATTTTCAACTTAATGTACGGAAAAAGAGGTACTCCAGTCCCACGGTAGTCCGCGCCCCATTGATCCCTAAAGCAAATGATCCGTGGATCCCTTCAGGTGTGGAAGTTAACACTGGTCAGACTGGGCATACGATTGTCGTGCTAGAGAGCAGTGCATGGAGCGGCGGTGTAGCGGCGTCGAGAGAGTGGAAGTTGGTTAGGTAGTAGTAGTTTTTAATTCTCTGGCTGCTTAGTTTTAGCAGTACTTATAAGTGTATAATTATGTAATGTTTATTCCAGCAGTGAGTTATGTGCATGATTATAAATATACGGATGTATTGCAGAAGTTTCGTGGGTGAATGAACATGATTCATGGGTAGTGCCATGAAGATGGTTATAGTTCGCATTCGAAATGTTTTCGCGTATTTACGGCAACGTAAATTAATAAAAATCTCGTAAAATACTAATGTTTACAGTTACGTATTACCACGTCCGCTGCATAGAATGTCCACATGGTATAGTTTATCAGTGGGAACGGAGGACGCCATGCGCTGTGGGTGGCAAACTGCATTTCTCATGTGCGTTCATTGTGAGATTGTCTCGAGATGTAGTTTATAAAGTATTTTTTTCTACAGCATTTTTAAAATACTGTAGCCATGTTCAAACCACATCCGTAATTACGTGATGCTTTTTCTTGTTACCATGAAGACGTTTGGTAATCATTGGTGCCAACACTTTGATCGTTTATTGATGTATATTCGTGCTGGTTTTTATGTCCACAGGTTTGTATCATGATGGCGCGTTATCGCGAGTGGGACCTCGCATGCAAAGTGTACGTTGGTAATTTGGGAAGCAGTGCATCGAAACACGAAATCGAATCGGCGTTTAGCAAGTATGGCCCCTTGAGAGATGTGTGGGTGGCCAGGAATCCTCCAGGTTTTGCTTTTGTGGAGTTTGAGGATCCCAGAGATGCTCAGGATGCAGTACGAGGTCTGGATGGAAGGTAAGCGTTTAATTAGCATGCGAATTGTAAGGATTAATTCGAGAATAGTGTAAGAATTGTACGGTGGTTTTCTATATACTAAATTTCATAAATTGCTTTTGATATTTAGGGTATGAAGACTGGCGTATATACTCAAAATATGTTTTAGTTGAATGTCCTGAGTGGAATGGTGTGTAGTCGAGGAGCAGAGTGTTTGAAAATGATGTTGGCATGTTACAGAACAGAATTTAATTTTAGAGCATGGGTGTATGTAAAACCAATCGCACTGTAATGTTCTTGCAGCGTGCGTATTTCCGTTCAACATGTCGACAGTACATTTCTCCTGCCAACGAACCACAGGTCCTGGACTTTTTTACATTACTGGTAATTGTATTATAATTGCTCATACATAAATGTTTATTCCTGGGCTTGCTGGTGCTTGGGAGAGTGATATTTTTGGAAAGAATCATGCATGTGGAAGCAGAGACTGTGTTTGTCAGTGCAGTTTTTATTCTTCACTTCGAACTGGATGTCTTCCCAGGGCATTGGAACTTCTTGTTTCTTCTGAAGGCCCAGGTTCATTCGGGTTGGCTAAATCTTGTGGTTCTGTGATTCTGGCAACACTGTGGAGATACACTGAGGTTTATCATATCCAGGCGGTAATGGTTACGAAATGTTTTAAACATTAAGACAGTTGTAATCAGTTTCTGTGTTCAGTCGTGCCGCGTTGTAATGTTTTATGTTTGAGGAACAATTGAAAAGCAGCACAATTACTGGCACTGTTCTGTATGTGAAATACTTTGAGGCTTTGGCATGGTTTCCTTCTTGAAGTAAAACCCTTGTATGGATCCACACATTTTCACATGGTTTCGCCCACTGTGTTTTTTTTAATTTATCATCGAAAATACAGGGTCACATTATAATCATGATGTTAGAACATATTCTGTATTTTCCTGAAAGTGGAAGCTAGTGCCAGGGGATCGTGTTGTATTCATGTATCAGTGGCATTTCTGTGATCAGTTTACTACTGTTGGTATTCCAGTCCTGCACGCCAGTACCAGACACATTCCCTATGCAAAGATTGATATATCTTAACCTTTTGACGCCTAACGTCAACTATAGTGGTTGTACCGCACTGCTAACCTCTAAAGTTGCATTTTGTATATTTATTCAACAAGTATAGGTACTGAATATTTTAAACGTGGTGTATGCTCTCCATATTTTTCTCTTCAAAATGCAGTTTGTTTCATAATTCTAACATATTTGGTTCCTGTATTATTCACATTTTATATACAGGGTGTGCTAAAATTAAAAAAATAATTCCGGTGCGTAAAAGTTAATCACCTGATTCAGCTTGTGCAACACTGTTATCAGTCATTATTAACGAGACTTGGGAAAAGTGATAAGTCATGATATAATTTATGAAATATGCAGATTTACTGTCATTTAAACTTACATGTTTCAGTGGGTTTTGTAATTTCTAGAAGTCCAGTCTGTTTAACCTTTATTGTACGGCATTTAATTTAGTCTTTGTGCCCCCGGTACGGTGTTTATATTAGACAGCCCTTTAAATAGTTGCGCTTGGTTGCTTATAAACGTTTATAAATTATGAACCGAAGGTGATGAAACAATTAAATAATCTGCACTGTTGCGAATAAATCAGAGATATTTCAGTTCAAGAAAAGTTTCAGTACAGTGGCATACCGAGGGGG
>Ga0123354_10012527_pt1 | contig 13141 bp, 10 predicted proteins | sample TergutLab28metaG_2_FD_97872 | JGI IMG/M metagenome (GOLD analysis project Ga0123354, IMG submission 97872) | Labiotermes labralis P4 segment gut microbial communities from Petit-Saut dam, French Guiana - Lab288 P4 | ecosystem: Host-associated > Arthropoda: Insects > Digestive system > Gut ...
CGCTCTTATGGCCGTCTGGGCATTGGGACTCAACCACAACACCGCGCCGCTGGATCTGCGTGGGCGCTTCGCGTTCGCGCTCGATCAGATCGCGCCTGCGCTGCAAGGCCTGCGCACGTCGCACTCGCGCCACCCGGAAGCCGCGATCCTGTCGACCTGCAACCGCACCGAGGTGTACTGCGCCGCGGACGACCCGCAGGTCGATCACACCCTGGGCTGGCTGGCCAGCGCTGGCGGCGTGCCGCCCGACGCGCTGCGCGACCACGCTTACGTGTTGCAAGGCGGCCAGGCGGCCCGCCACGCCTTTCGCGTCGCCAGCGGGCTGGACAGCATGGTGCTGGGCGAGCCGCAGATTCTGGGCCAGATGAAAAGCGCCGTGCGCGCCGCCGAAGAAGCGGGCGCACTGGGCCGCACGCTCAACCAGTTGTTCCAGCGCAGCTTTGCCGTCGCCAAGCAGGTGCGCAGCTCCACCGAGATTGGCGCGCACTCCATCAGCATGGCCGCCGCCGCCGTGCGGCTGGCGGGCAACCTGTTCGAGGACCTGAGCCAGATCCGGCTGTTGCTGGTCGGAGCGGGCGAAATGATCGAATTGGCCGCCACCCACTTCGCGGCCAAAAGCCCGGCGTCGATTTCGATTGCCAACCGCACGCTGGAACGCGGCGAAAAGCTGGCGAGCCGCTTTGGCGGTGAGGTGATGCGGCTGGCCGACCTGCCGGCCCGCCTGCACGAATTCGACGCCGTGGTCAGTTGCACCGCCAGCGCGCTGCCCATCATCGGATTGGGCGCTGTCGAGCGGGCATTAAAAAAGCGCCGCCATCGCCCCATCTTCATGGTCGATCTGGCCGTGCCGCGCGACATCGAGCCGGAAGTGCAGCAACTGGCCGACGTGTACCTGTACACCGTGGACGACCTGGCCCAGGCCGTGCAGACCGGCCAGGCCAGCCGGCAGGCCGCCGTGGCGCAGGCCGAGGCCATCATCGACGCCGGCGTGCAAAGCTTCATGCACTGGATGGATCAGCGCGACCCTTCGGCGGGCGTGGTGCCGCTGATCCGCCACCTCAACGCCCAGGCCGACGAATGGAGCGCGCTGGAACTGGCCCGCGCCCGCAAGCGCTTGGCCAAAGGCGAAGACGTGGAGGCGGTGCTGCAAACGCTGTCGCGCGGGCTGACCCGCAAGATGCTGCACGGGGCGATGGCCGAACTGCACGCCGCCGATGGCGCGCACCGCGACCAGACTGCCCAGGCGGTGACCCGGCTTTTTTTACGCGGACCGGGCGGACGGCGGCGCGGCTCTTGATCCTGACGTTCGCTGGCGTTGTCAGCGCTTGGCGAAGGGCGTCACCACCCCGTCGGCTTCGCCGCCACCCCTCCAAGGAGGGGAATTTTTACCGGCACGGCCTGCCGATTCCTCTCCGTGGAGGGGTGGCGCGTCAGCGCCGGGGTGGTTATTCCCCTTTTTGAAGTAGAAATTGAATCAGGGGAATTCTCATCTGCCCCAGCATTCGCTTGCGCTGGCACCGCCGGTTGCGCCAGTCACGCCAGTCTCTCCGGCGTTGGTCAACGTGTAATTGCCGCAGCGGTCATTGGCTTGCCTGCCCTTCGCGGTCGCCGTCAGGGTGAAAGTCAGGCCGTCAGTGTCGACGTTGGCGGCGATGCTGTAAGTGTCAGAAGGCACCGATTTCAGCGTGTTCGGCAAGGCGCTGGGGTAAGTGCCGGTAGCCGTGGCCACCCGCTCCATCCACTGCGCCGCCTGCATCAGGGCGGCGCGCGCTTCGGCGCGGTAGCCGCGTGCCATGTAGGCGCTGTAACTCGGCAGCGCAATGGCCGACAGAATGGCGATCACCGCCACCACGATCATCAGCTCGATCACGGTGAACCCGGCGCTACCGTATGCCCCCCGCCGCCTGCGCTGGAGGGCGGGATTGGCCGCGCCCGGCACGGACATCATGATCTTCATGGCTTTGGTCACAATTGACGCCAACTTGGGCGCACTGGGGTTTCGGGCAGGTTGCGCAGAAGGAGCGGACTATCGTAGCCGCCTGAAAACACTTTCGTCACCTTCTGGCCTCTGAGCATGCTGATCGCGCCGCCGCGCAGTTTGGTCCGGGCGACACTCGCGTCTGTAGCGCTGTAAAGTTCATTTACGTTCTTCATAAGCAGCGGTATGGACGGCGGCGTGCCATCCATGATATTGATCAAAGTCAAATATTCATTCTCTGGGACCATGCTCCCTCCGGAGCACGATTCTTCCTGCTCCGAATTACCCCCGGTGCCGGGTGCCTGCGAGGTCACGGCCAGGATGTTGCTGCCGTCGTAAAACGGCATGGGCTTGAGCACCCGTTCACCCTTCGCGGGCAAATTCAGATACCAGCCTTTCAGCGTGGTTGTACGCCAGTCGATGGCGGTGGCAGAGACGTTCCAGTACTGCTTGTTCTCGTCATCGCCACCGAGCACCATCTGCTGCTGCAACATGGAAACACCCGTGCCCACCGGAGCGGGCGCCGGAATGCACGCGGGGCCTGGGCAACCCCTGGCGTCGTTGATGATTTTCAGCTTGCCCGGATGCGCCGAATCCGCCTCATAGCGGGTATTGTCCAGCACGGAATAAAGCGTCTGCTGGCTGGTATCGCTTCGGTCATTAGTCGTGATATTTTTGCCGGTGCCAAAGGCCACCATCATGCCGCCCGCGCCGCGATCATTGGGCTTGACCGTGGGCGGGGCAAAAATGGGTTGACGCGCTTGGCTGGCATCCTCGGCCGTGTAAAGCGGCTGGCCATTGAAGGCCACGTTCCAATCGGTATTCTGTACGCCGGTGAGGTCGAATTTCCACATATGACCTTTCAAGTCGCCCGCGTAAACCACATCCGCCGTGCCATCGCCATTGAGGTCCACCACGCGCGGTGCCGACAGGCCATTGTCATCGGCGCAATAGCCGCTGTTCGCAGGAGATATTTTGACCAGCCTGTCTTGATCAAGATATTGGATCAACAGCACGGGGCATCCATTGGCGCTGTTGTAGCCATTGCCCAGTATCACCGCCGAATGGCCATCGTTCAGGCGCGTGATCTGCGTCGCTACGAACGGGTTGACGTCATCCAGCACGGGCGGCGCAAAAATATGGCCGATGTCTGAATCAAGCGAGGCATCGCTCTCAGCAGTGGCGCGGGCGGACCAAGTCTTATCCATTTTTACCAGGCTGGACGCGTTGCCCTCGGTGAACTGGCCAGGATCGGTAATATCTAGAATGAAATAACCCCGGCCACCTGCCCCCAGTGTGCCTACCAGCATGGTTTTCCAGTCGGTTCCCGACATATTCACGTCACCGCTGAAAGGCGTATTATCAACAAAATATTCATGGCTGTAACCAGGATTGGCCAAGTGCGCCAGCTTGTCCATCAACCCCCTGGGCACATAGGCTATTTTCTCGGAGCCATTGCCGGCCGCAAATCCGTGCAGCATGCCGTCGTTACCGCCAACATAAATCATGGCCGTTCGATCGGCCGCAGCCTTGCGGAATTCATCATATCTATTCAGGCTGTAGTTGCTGGCCGGAGCGCCCACGTACCAGATGCCGGAGTTTACGATATCGCCTTGGCGCGAGACGCGGGGGCGCAAAGCGCCGGGCGGCGTCGCATTGGTCTGCTGGGTCATGTCGCCGCGCAGAAAATTCAGCACCTGCTCCTGCGTGGCAGGGGTTGTCCCCAACAGCGTCTTTTGCGCCGCAGTCAAATAGGTAGTGTTATCACTCGCCCACTTAAAGGCGACCGGCTTGAAAGGAGGCACCTCGGCTGGGTCATCGCGGGAGGTCAGGACAAGCCTGTTATTGATTTGGCTCGCGCTCAGGCTATCCATAACGTCGGCCGTGGTCCGGTGTCCCCCCGGCCCAGTGCCTGGATTGCCTGAACTACTCCAAGCGCTTTCCATCTGACCATTTTGTTTAGAGGTGTCGGCATACACATAACCGCTCCATGCTTTGTCGGAATCATAGCCTGCAGAGTAAAGACCGACATCATCGTAGATGCTGGCGCTGGCGCTGGCACCGATTCCGGTAGTGCCGCTAGAACTGGCATCCTTTATCTTGGTCAGAATAGACTGAAATGCACGCGCCAAGTCCGAATTTTGGGAAACCGAATAAAATTCGCCGCGGCCATTGATAGTCGCATGCCATGCATCCATGTTACGATAGTCTATGTCGGTAGACTTAAGCGAAATATCCCAGACATTGCAAAGTGTGGAACAGAGCCAACCCGCAGAGTCACCCGGATAGGAAGATTGAGGCTGGGGTAAGGGACTAGGAATACTCAAGTCCGGCCACGTGATTTCGCCCGTCATGAACCTGGACAAAGGGCCAGGAATATTATATTTTAATGGCAAGGTATTAAGCGGCTTATCACTCGAACCAGGAAGCCTCCATGCAAGCGCACCATCTCCATAGCCAATGATATAAGTCACCATGTGCTGCCAGGTGGCGGGATCATAGTTTGGGCTCCAATATTTTTCCAACAGCACGGGTTTGCCAGTGGAATAGGTGGCTGGAATTAGTTGCGTTGCGGGCGCGCTGGCATATTCAGGAGATACGGGAACCCGATTGTCAATATCCGGCTGCAAATCGGTCGCCCAACTCTGGAAAGCCCAATCAGCCAAGGTGCTCGCATAATTATCTCTATACACCTGGGTTTGATCCGAACGGAAATCATACAATTTGCCATCCGGCAATGTTCTGCTTTGTCCGCCATCAGTATTATCTTTTAAAAAATCTCTATTACCATCACCATTGACATCAAGATCCCGCGCAATTCTTGTGCTGTCTTTCAACATATTCCAGAAGCCATCCGTCATGAAGATATGATACGCTCGCCGGCATTCCGAAGCCGAATATGAAACGTTGCCATTTTTGTCCTGGGTTGCCCACGGGCTGTCAGCGCCCTTCGGGGTTCTCATATAGGCATCCGCTTGCCGCATCATGGTATGCGAAGGGGTTGAGCTAGTTGCCTGAAGGTTATTGACAAAGTTGAGAAAATCTCTGCGATGATTATCGTCCAGGGTCTTCATGCTGTTGGGGTTGCCGGGCAGCAATTCGTCGGAATGATCGGTGCTGTTCTTATTCCACATGGACTGCCACGCCAGCCGGATCGCGCCATTCGGCATGAATGTTTCATCTGTAAACAAAGACCTCAACGCATCTTTCAGTACGTCCAATTTGGCTTTGTTTGTCGCCGATCCAAGATTCCCATCTAATCCTTGTGCCATGCTGGCTGAATTATCAATCGAGATAATTACATTGGGCGCCGGGGAAAGACTGACAACTCCAGGCGGCATTAACGCAAAATCCAGCGGCGCGGCTTGAACGCTGGCCGCCGACGCCAGCCCTCCCAGCAAGGTGCATAAAACGGTTTTCTTGAATTTGGGATGGCCAGGCATCGCTCGAACTCCTTGAAAATCAATACACATCAATCTTTCAGCTTCTGGCGCACATAAGTCTGCTGCAGCACGACCGGGGCGCCAGCCTTGCGGCCCCACGCCAGGGCGGTGATGCGGTACGCCACGGCGGGCGTCACATGCAGCGGCAGCACGGCCATGCTGCCCTCACTGGCCACCACCACCCCGCCCTGGTTCGTGCCGCTGCTGTCGAAGGGCAAGACCTCGATCCAATACCAGGCGCCGCGCTTGGCGGCGCTGGTGTCTTTCAGGATTGATGCCGCCGTGTTGACGCTGCCGCCGGCTCCCACGGTGGCGCCTGTGAATTCCCCGAATCGCGCGCCGACGTTGGTTTGAGTCATGACGGCAAGGGTGTCGGAGTCGTTCCAGAAATCCTGCGAGCCGACGAACTTTTGGCACAGGCCGCTCAGGCATCCGCTCGGTTGCTCGCCAAGAAGATCGAGCAGTGGGCCGACTTCCTTGTCTTCCGCGGGCAAATGCGGCGTGTCTGGCGATGCCCGACAGACCTTGCCATCGGCTTGCTGGCTCTGACACTCGTTGCCATCGGGGCGTTCGCGCCGGATGTCCAGCTCGGCATCTTGAATCATGGCCTGCGCTGCTTCAAAGGCGCGCTGGTAGTCGGCGTCGTTGCCGACCACCATTTCGTTAAACAGCGCCGTGCGCGACGCCCACAGCGCCAGCAGCATCGACAGCAGAACGACGATCAGAACCACGTACAACGATATGCCGCGCTGGCGCGCGCGCAACGCGGTGGTTGGCGCGCGAACGGCCGTTGAAATGGCGGTTTTCATGATGAGAAGAACAGCCCCTGGCTGCGGATCTGGAACGTGTTCCTGAACACCATGTGCAGGCGCGGGTCGTCGGCGAACTTGACGTCATCGCCGTTGCAGTTTTTATACGTGGTGCTGTCGTCTTTCGGCAAATCGGTCCGCTCGCTGCCGACCAGTTCGAGGCAGACTTCCACGGCATAGACGGCGCCCCAATTGTTGTTGACGCCTGCCGCATTGGTGCGAAATACCGTGGGAACGCCCGGCCCGGACTGTTGAACCCAATAGGCCACCTGAAAGTCCGCCACATTCTGGATCAGCGCCTGTGTGCCTGAAGTGGTGCCGTCATTGCAGACCAGCTCGTTGTTCTTGAAACTGAAAGTGCTGGTGATGAGGGGGTATTTCAGGGCGCCGCTGTCAAGCAGCGTGCCGCCATTGCCAAGGCAGGTTCTGAACAAAGAATTTTGGTTGGTAACGTTCGGTTCCATGTAATTGCTGTAGCCCACGGCCAGCGTCACGGGCGAATCGGTGCCGGAAACCACGTTCGTGATCGCGCTGTAGCCCGTCATCAGAAAGGCCACGGGGTCCTCGGGCGAAGGCGTCGGATTCGTCGCCGGGTCACTGCCGGCCTTGAGGTTCAACTGCGTTGACCCTGCTTGACGCACCTGCTGCCCGATCACGCGCAAGGCATAGGCCGCCTGCTGCTGCAACTGAGCCGCGTCGTTGACCGTGCCCGATATGCCGCGCGAAGCCATTAGCGCGCCCAGCGCCACGGCAACGGTGAGCAGGCCGATGGCCAGGGCGACCATCAATTCGATAAGAGACACGCCCCGCTGGCGCCGCCACGCGCCGCCAGCCCTCCTTGAAGCGCGCATCCACGCGGGTGTGGCATGGCGTAATTTCGGCATTTGATATCCCCCCATAACTCATGACGACACCTTCCCGTCCCTATTGCGCGGTGGCTGGCAAGCTGGCCACGCCGCTGGGACAGAACGAAGCGTCCGATAGCGCATCAGCACTGCAGCGCCCGGTCGCCGAGATGAATTGAAGGTGGCAGGTGCGTCCCTCTTGACACTTCACATCCGTATTGCTGACGGAAGTGGTGGAGTTGAAAGCGTCCACATAATCCGTTTCCAGGCTGCGTTCGTTTTGGCGCCAGGACACCAGTACGCCCAATTGCGTGCCGGACGGTGCCAGGAAAGTCATGGCATCGCCGGAAGGCAGGTTCTGCGCGACGTTTTGCTTCCAGGCGCGGATTTGATCGGCCGCCAAGTCTTTGGGCGCGCAGCCTGGGTCTGCCGCGCAAGCGCCAGGGTCGGCAGCCGGACCCCAGGCAATGACGTAGTTGGCCAGCACGTTTGCATTCAGTGTGTTGGGGTTGGCATGCAGGCGTTCGCTCAGGTCTTCAATCAAGCGAACGGCCTGCGCGCGCCGCACGCTGGTCTGCGTGTCGGCCAGGGTGCGTATTTGCATAACCAGAATGCCCAGTACCCCCAGCGCCAAAACCGCGATGGACGCCAGTACTTCCAGCAAGGCCACGCCCCGCTCGCGCCGTGCAGGCCGCCGTGAAAACCCGGGGAGAAATGGCTGTTTGGCGGGCTTCATCAGGTTATGCACGGTCGCTCTCATTTTCAGGAACACCCGCCATTGCCGTCGAAAGACCGGATACGCCCGCCACTGCTGACACAAACCATCTTCGTGAGCGGCGAGGTGGGGCCATCAGGTTCTGGGTGAAACATGAAGCTCATAGTGCCCAGACCGGCGCTGCCCCAGCGATCGAACTTAAATTTAGTCTGCACCGCAGTCGATTTCACATTTATATTTTTAGGAGCTGAAAAAGACTGAATCTTCGTATTGCCAGCCTTGTCATCGACAAAATAAATAAACCAGCCGCAGCTCCAATACGCTGTTCCGGTGCGGTTGGGGTAGGTGCAGCCGGGATCAAGGGGGTTTCTTTCAAGAACCACATTACCCCCACGCTTGATGGCTTCTGAACGGGCCAGATACAATGACGAAACCAGCGCTTCACTCGCTTCGCGTACACGCCAGCGGTCAATCAGGTATTTGAAATTCGGCGCGGCCAGCGCAGCCAGGATCGACATAATGGCCACCACGATCATCAATTCAACAGCCGTAAAACCCAACGGCGCGGACGGCAAACGAACCGCTCCACGCTGGCGTGCGTCCATCACGATTTGATTTCTCAGGATGTTCATTGTTTTGCCAGAAGCTACTAAATTGACATCATTTTCACAACTCAGGAAATCAATTAATAAAACAAAAAAACATAAAAACGATTTTATATGTAAATTTTCACATTGTAATATTCATTGTTTTGCATGAAGTTAGCTGTTACAAACAATTTTGAGCATCTAAATGCTCTGCAGCGAGCCTGCGCCTCTTATATATGCGAGCGATAACTTACTTGCAACACTGATCTTGCCCGTGCCGCACAGAATATTTTTGTAAGTAACAAATTGTGCATTGAACATCTGTAAGCCATGCATTGTAACCATTGATGCTTACCACAGATCCACTTGGCTTGCATCATATCGTGGGAACCTTTGGCCTACAACAGCTTTAGGGATGGCGTTCAAAGCCCTTTGGTCAATCTTTGCTGGGCTCAATAGGGGCTGCCAATGAAGATTGAGTGCCCAGGCAGTCATTTCGTTCTCACGGCAGCGCGAAAAACGCTTTCCCGGGGGGATCATTTGCCGCCTCTTGGCGCACTGCGGACGCCCTCATTTCCGGGCTGCCCGAAAATTCGTGCGCGCACCATCCACAGATGGCCTCGATGCAGGAAATGAATGCGCGACATGGCAGCCAAGACAAACGGGAGAGGGCCCGTCTCGGCCACTGGCGCGCGCGGTTTACAGCCGTTGTGTCCATGCCGCATGCTCCATCTCCTGGAGCAACACGCGCTTTGCGCGTGCGCCGGGCGTGGGGTTTACGCCGAGCTGAACATGGCGGCGATGGGCAACGCGCGCGAGTGCGTCAAAATCCACCCTTGTGCTCATGAAACCCGTCCTTCGCACCCAACTCGCCCGTTACGCCAGTCGCCTGTCGGAGCTGGATTTTTTGTTGTCGCGGCCCGACATCATGGCCGACATGACGCAGTTCATGAAGCTCTCGCGCGAGCACACCGAAGTGGCGGCGGTGGCCGGGCGCTGGGCGCGCTTTCAGCAGCGTGAGGCCGATCTGGCGACGGCACGCGAGTTGCTAGCCGACCCCGACATGGCCGGTATGGCGAGCGAGGAAATCGTTGCCGCCGAAGCCGAGCTGACCGCATTGGGAACTGAATTGCAGCGGCTGCTGCTGCCCAAGGACCCGGACGACGCACGTAACGCCTTCGTGGAAATCCGCGCCGGCACTGGCGGTGACGAATCGGCCCTGTTCGCGGGCGACCTGGCGCGCATGTACACGCGCTACGCGCAAGGGCAGGGCTGGCGCGTGGAAACGGTGAGCGAATCGCCGGCCGAACTGGGCGGCTTCAAGGAACTGGTGCTGCGCATCGAAGGCGATGGCGTGTATGGCTGGCTGCGCTTTGAATCCGGCGGCCACCGCGTGCAGCGCGTGCCGGTGACGGAGACGCAGGGCCGCATCCATACCAGTGCGGCCACCGTGGCGGTGATGCCTGAGCCGGACGAGGCCGAGGCCATTGCGCTGAACCCGGCGGACTTGCGCATCGACACCTTCCGCGCCAGCGGGGCGGGCGGGCAGCACATCAATAAGACCGATTCGGCGGTGCGCGTGGTGCACCTGCCCACCGGCATCGTGGCTGAATGCCAGGACGGGCGCAGCCAACACGCCAACAAGGCGCAGGCGCTGCGCGTGCTGCTGGCGCGCTTGCAGGAAAAAGAACGTGGCGAGCGTGCCGCCAAAGAGGCCGCCGCCCGCAAGGGACTGATCGGCAGCGGCGACCGCAGCGACCGCATCCGCACCTACAACTTTCCGCAAGGGCGGCTGACCGACCACCGCATCAACCTGACGCTGTACAAGCTGTCGCAGGTGATGGAAGGCGACCTGCGCGACGTGCTCCAGGCTCTGCGCGCGGCGCGCGAGGCCGAGCAGATGGCGGAGCTAGAGGTCAATGCCTGATCTCCGCCTGTCATGACCACCCTCGCCACCGCCCAGCGCCAGTTGCAGGCGCTGGGCCTGCCCCGGCTGGAAGCGCAGATGCTGTTGCTGCACGTCTTGGGCCAGCCGGCGCACGAGCGCGCCTGGCTGCTGGCGCACGATGCCGATTTGCTGCCGCCAGCCGCCGCTGACCGTTTGCAGGCGCTGGCGCAGCGCCGCCTGACCGGCGAGCCGATGGCTTATCTGACGGGCGAAAAACACTTTCACGGCCTGTGCCTGCACATTGATGCGCGCGTGCTGGACCCGCGCGACGACACCGAGACGCTGGTGGACTGGGCGCTCGAACATCTGCCGCCCGATGCGCCCGCCCGCGTGCTCGACTTGGGCACCGGCAGCGGCGCCATTGCGCTGGCGATTGCCCACCGGCGGCCACGGGCGCGGGTGAGCGCCGTCGATGCCAGCACCGACGCCCTGGCCGTGGCGCGCGCCAACGCCGCCCGCCTGGGGCTGGCGGTGGACTGGCGGCACGGCGACTGGTGGGCGCCGGTGGCGGGCGAATGCTTCGACCTCGTGCTGAGCAACCCGCCCTACATCGCCGTGGGCGACCCGCACCTGCCCGCGCTGGCCCACGAGCCGCGTCAGGCGCTGGTTAGCGGCACGGATGGCTTGGCCGACCTGCGCCGCATCATCGCCGGCGCGCCGGCGCACCTGGCGCCCGGCGGCTGGCTGCTGCTGGAGCACGGCTGGGATCAGGCCGCCGCCGTGCGCGATCTGCTCGCCGCCGCGGGCCTGAGGCAGGTGCAGTCGCGGCGCGACCTGGGGCAAGTGGAGCGTTGCTCAGGCGGGTGTTTCTAGCGCCGTGTGCGCCCGGCCACCGCCGCCCTGAGGCGTGGGAGTAGCGGTGCCCGTATGATGGGGGTCCCAAAGCAATTCAATTTCGCGTTCAGGAGGGAGGGCGTCAGCAAGCCACAGGGACATGCCCGGGCGTTCATCACGAGCGCCCGCGTGGGTGTGTGCGTGTGCGCGCGCAAACGCGCGGCTTCTTCGCGGCCCGATATTTTTCATGTCCACACAAACCCTTTCCAGCGCCGGCGCTGGCGTTGGCGCTGGCTCCAAAGCCAGCGCCAACGCCAGCTCCAGTTCCGCGCCCGCCCCCACGCTACATCGCAAGCTGCAAGCCCGGCACCTGACCATGATCGCCATCGGCGGCTCGATTGGCACCGGTTTGTTCGTCGCATCGGGCGCCACCATCGCGCAGGCGGGACCAGGCGGCGCCTTGGTCGCTTATCTGCTGATCGGCGCCATGGTCTATTTCATGATGACCAGCCTGGGCGAATTGGCCGCCTACATGCCCGTGGCCGGTTCCTTCTCCACTTATGGCTCGCTGTACGTCGATGAGGGCTTCGGCTTCGCGCTGGGGTGGAACTATTGGTACAACTGGGCCGTCACCATCGCGGTGGAGTTGGCGGCGGCGCAGCTGGTCATGCAGTACTGGTTCCCCGAAGTGCCGGGGATCTGGTGGAGCGCGCTGTTTCTCGGTCTGATGTTCTTGCTCAACGCGATTTCGGTGCGCGGTTTTGGCGAAGCCGAATACCTGTTCGCGCTGATCAAGGTGGTCACCGTGGTGGCCTTCATCATACTGGGGCTGCTGATGATCTTCGGCATTCTGCGCGGCGGCCTGTCGGATGCCGCGCCGCCCGGACTGACCAACCTGACCATCGGCGACGCGCCCTTTGTCGGCGGCTTGCCGGCCATGATCGGCATCATGATGATTGCCGGCTTTTCGTTCCAGGGCACCGAGCTGATCGGCGTGGCGGCGGGCGAATCGGCCAACCCGGCGCGCAACATTCCGCGCGCGGTGCGCCAGGTGTTCTGGCGCATCCTGCTGTTTTACGTGCTGGCGATTCTCATCATCGGCATCCTGATCCCCTACAACGACACCAGCCTGTTGAGCAAGAACGTGGGCGACGCCGATGCGCACGCCATCAGCATCAGCCCCTTCACGCTGGTGTTCCGCCACGCCGGGCTGGCCATGGCCGCCGCGGTCATGAACGCGGTGATTCTCACGGCGGTGCTTTCGGCCGGCAACGCGGGCATGTATGCGTCCACGCGGATGCTCTACAACCTGGCCACCGAAGGCCGCGCGCCGCGCATCTTCGCCCGCTTGACGCGCCGCGGCGTGCCGCTGGTGGCGCTGCTCGCCACCGCCGCGGTGGGGGGGCTGTGCTTTTTGACCTCGCTGTTTCCCAGCAAGGCGGTCTATTTGTGGCTGCTCAACCTCTCAGGCATGACCGGTTTCATCGCCTGGCTGGGCATCGCGGTGAGCCACTACCGCTTCCGGCGCGGCCTGATGGCGCAGGGCATCGACTTGAAACGCCTGCCCTATCGCTCGCGCTTCTTCCCCTACGGGCCGATCTTTGCCTTCGTGCTGTGCATGGTCGTCACGCTGGGACAGAATTACGAGAGCATCCTCGATGGCAGCGCTTCCTGGCTGGATATTGTCGGCACCTACATCGGCATTCCGCTGTTCCTGATAATTTGGCTAGGCTACCGCATCGTGCGCAAGACGCGCTTCGTGTCTGTGCATGAGATGAAGTTTCCGGGGCTGAAATAAAACTGCGGCCGCGCGGCTGTTCCCGCGCTTTTGTCGAGCCAGTCAACAGGCTTTAGACCAGCGCCGGAAAGCGCCGCGCCAGCAGTTCCTGCAGCCCGAACTCATCCAGCAGCGCGCGCAGCCGATCGGCGGCGCTGCGCTGGCGCTGGCCGCTCCAGCGGGCGATGATGAGTTCGTTCTTCAGGCTGTGCTCCCAGCCGACCAGTTCGGTCACCGTGACGCTGTAGCCTTGCGATTGCAGGTA
>Ga0123354_10012528_pt1 | contig 13141 bp, 8 predicted proteins | sample TergutLab28metaG_2_FD_97872 | JGI IMG/M metagenome (GOLD analysis project Ga0123354, IMG submission 97872) | Labiotermes labralis P4 segment gut microbial communities from Petit-Saut dam, French Guiana - Lab288 P4 | ecosystem: Host-associated > Arthropoda: Insects > Digestive system > Gut ...
CCTGTCAGTATCATTCCACCATTGCTCCATACTCATTCATTCATCTACCACCCACGCTGTATAATGTTTTTCTCCCAGTACTTCAGTTTTCCCCTGTCAGTATAATTCCACCATTGCTCCATACTCATTCATTCATCTACCACCCACGCTGTATAATGTTTTTCTCCCAGTACTTCAGTTTTCCCCTTTCAGTATCATTCCACCATTGCTCCATACTCATTCATCCATCTACCACCCATGCTGTATAATGTTTTTCTCCCAGTACTTCAGTTTTCCACTGTCAGTATCATTCCACCATTACTCCACACTCATTCATTCACCTACCACCAACACTGTATAATCCTAGCAGTTGACAGCAACATTAAATAACAAGCCGTATAAATAGTAATGTTTTGATGGACATGCTAATGTGTTGGTTTCTAATGTTGCAGGACCCGGTTTCGGATTTCTTTGTGCCTCGGTCATGGACGTGCTCAAATCTTGTAATGTAGAAACTGCCAAACTGAAGATGTACATGCAGCAGTAATTGGATAACAGTTTATAGATTTCTTCAGGAGAGTGTTCTGAGGCACATATATAAAACGGTTCTTTATCCTAAATAATGTTTATTTACATTCCTCTCAATAAGCAATATGAATATCATAACATTTTGCATTAGTGTGGTGAATTTATTCTTGTGTAGATTTCATCATTCACAGTACCTGAATTCACTGAGATCACTTCCAAGTCAGCCTTTATATGGTTTTATATGAAATTTCTGCATTTGTATTAACGAAAACTGCAGCCAGTTTCAGTTCTTTGAAGATTTATAGAAAAGGGGCTGAGTCGGTAATGTGGGGATAATATTAAAATGAATCTTTAATATGTGGGATGAGGAGGCATGAAGTCGATTGCTGTGGCTCAAGACAGGGAAAGGTGGCGGGTGTCTGTGAATGCGGTAGTGAACCTTCTGGTGCCATAAAACGCTGGGAATTTCCTGACTACTTGGGGGTCTGTTGACTTCTCAGGAAGGACTGTGCTCCAATGAGATAGTTAAAACTGTCAGTTTGCACAGTTATTCATTTTGGATTTACCATTTTCGGAAGAAAGCATCATCAAGGTAGTTTTTGTTTGATATTTCTTTATATGCTATGGTGTCATTGGTTTTTGTACATAGTTTCTTGTTACTTAATATCATGTAGTAATTCATAAGCACAATTCATTAATTCCATTGGCATTTGCAGAATGCGACGTTTCCTTGCCGTTCTCAGGAGCCTCTTCCATTCCTCTGTGTTATGTACTTTTTTCTGCCACCTTTCTCCACCAACTATTCTTCCATCCTCTCTCACCTCATCTTGCCATCTGTTTCTTGGTCTGCCTTTCAGTCTTGTTGTTTCCAAATTCATATATAATACCCTTTTGGGAATCCTATTTTCTTCCATTCTCTCTACGTGCCCAAACCAACATAATCAATTTAACCTTATTGTCTCAGTTACAGTAGGTTTTTTAACACTTGCATAAATTTCTTTATTGACGAAAATCCTCCAATTTTCTTTTTCATTTTCATATACTGAGTCGAAAATTCTCCTGTAAACTTGCCTTTCAAAAATGTTCAATTGCTTTCTATCTCTATTTGTTAGTGTCCAATATTCTGATGCATATGTTAACGTTTTGTCTATTATTGGGTTATTTAGTCTTAATTATTGTTTCTTTGGTATGATTTTATTTTGAAAAAATTTTCACAGCCTAAAATATGATTTTTTTTAGCATTTTTTATTCTTTCTCGCAAGTCCGTTTGTTCATTGTTATCGTCATTAAGTGTAACTCCTAAATGTTTAAAATTTTCCATTCTTTCAAATTTGTAATTTTTTATTTTGAAATGTCCTATTGTATTTTTCTTTAAACTGTATTTCGTTTCCACTATCATACATTCTGTCTTTTCTTGGTCTATCTGCAGTCCGACTTTCTGGCAATGTTTTCCACTTCTACAGAATTTTTCCTATTTCTATTTCATTTTTCCCAATTAATGCAATGTCATCAGCATATGCTAATACGTTCACCTGTTCTTTACCAATCTCTGTATCACTAGGAACCATTTTTATACTTTGTATCAATATTATCTAACAGTTTGTAAAGACAAGCATCACTGTAACTTTTAATGCACCGACCTGTTAAGTCACTTGTATTCTTTAGACGTTGGTTGAACAAACATAAGCCATGATATGAAGTCTGCTATGCACTTTACTTTACATCTTTCCTGATTACACCAGATTTACTGGGATATAAGGAAGGAAACTTTTTCCTAATCATCTGAGAAATGGAGGATCGACTAATTATTGCACACAGAGTGATATAGGTGTAGGTATTTTCCTGAAAATTGAAGATTGTGAAGCGGAGTATTATATTCTGGCAAGTGTGGTATATATTTTTTCAAGCAGTTCATGGCTCATTCCCCCAGTCCTTTCATTTAAGTGGAAACATGTCATGTTATGGCGGGTAGTTCAGTTTGTGTAAAATTAACGTTAGCCCTGGATATGCCATTAAGACATAAGGGGTTGAGTGGTTAGTTTCGTATGGTATCCTCTTCAACCATGGGTGGGAAGCTGTCTGTACCCATTGAATAGAAGGCGGAATGGGGCGTATAGCTGGTCTGGATGTTTTTGAAAAGGAGTAAAATCTCTAGCCCTTACCAATAATTGTAACACATTTCCTCGGAATTCCAGCTAACAGCCTGGTCACTATAGCAACTGAGCTATTCTGGCTTCAGTTAAATGTGTGGCCATAGTGAATGGTTGGCAGGCAAACTATGTTGTGTCCTTAACCACGATGGAAAGGTCATAATGTTAAATTGCACGTTGAAATAAAGCGTGTATTAAAGTTACGTTTTTATAGTTAAGGATGTTGAGAATTTGTAGACTGCATATATAATTTGGTAATAGTATTGGGGTGTGCAACTGGCCAAACATTAGGCTGAGGAAAATTCAGACAGTAGGTGTGCTTGCATAAGCATTGCTTAATGTGGGTTTTCACCCAGGTGTGCATATTTCTAGAAACTTAAATTAGTATTTGATGTATGATTATGTACTCACTCACCTACCTACTTGTTTACTTACTTAATTACTTACCTAGCTACCTACTTCCTTACTAATTACCTACCTACTTATGTAACTACTTACTCACCTACTTACCTACCTACTTACTTAATTACTAATTACCTACTTAATTACCTGCCTACTTACTTAATTACTAATTACCTACATACTTAATTACTTACTTGCTTATGTTCTTACCTACCTACTTACATAATTTATTATGTATTATCTTTCTAACTACTTACCTACCTACTTAATTACTTACTTGCTTATGTTCTTACTTACATACTTACCTACCTACCTACCTACTTAATTTCTTACCTATTACTTAACTATTTACTTATGTACTTACCTACCTACTTAACTATTTACCCATCTACCTACTTAATTACCTACCCACTTACCTACCTAATTACTTACCTACTTACATACATATTTGCCTATGTATTTACCCACTTACTCACCTACCTACTTACTTAATTACCTCATACTTAGTTAATTACGTACCTACCTACTTACTTACCTACCTAACTACTTACTACCTAATTACTTACCTACTTACATACATATTTGCCTATGTATTTACCTACTTACTCACCTACCTACTTACTTAATTACCTCATACTTAGTTAATTACCTACCTACCTACTTACTTACCTACCAAATTACTTACATACTTACTTGCCTATGTACTTACTTAATTACCTACTTTTTCGCCTACCTACTTACTCAGTTACTAACATAATCAATTACTTATTATTTATGTACCTACCTACCAACCTACTTAATTATTTAACTACTTGCTTATGTACTTACCAGCTTACTTACACATCTACTTACTTAATTATTTACCTATCTACCTACTTACTTAATTATCTACCTAGTTATCTACCTAACTACTTACTTACCTACCTAATTACTTACCTGCTTACATACTTACTTGCCTATGTACTTACTTAATTACCTACTTACTCATACCTACATACTTACTTACGTACTTGTTTATGTTCTTGCCTACTTAAATACCTACTTATTTACCTACTTACATACTTAACTACTTACTTCCATAACTACTTACTTACCTACTTGATTATTTACCTATCGACCTGCATTACTTAATTAAATTCCTACTTACTTACTTAATTACCTACCTAATTACTTACCTACTTGATTATTTACCTACCTACTTAATTACCTATCTAACTACTTACTTACCTACTTAATTACTTACATACTTACTTACCTATGTATTTAATTACTTACATATTTACTTACTTGCTTATTTTCTTACTTATTACTTTGTTACTAACTATTTACCTACCTAAATATTTACTTACCTACCAAATTACTTACCTACTTACATACTTGTCTATGTATTTACTTAATTACCTACTTACTCACCTACATACATACTTACCTACCTACATACTTACTTAATTCCTTACTTACTGACTTACTCACCTACTTGCTTCTGTTCTTAATTGCCTACTTACTTATCTACTTGCCTACCTACCTAATTACTTACATACTTACTTATGTACTTAATTGCCTACTTACTTACCTAACTACCTACTTATCTCTCTACCTACTTACTTACTTGTATATGTTCTTACTTACTTACATACCTACTTACCTACTTGATTATTTACCTATCTACCTACTTACTTAATTACCTACCTACTTAATTACCTACCTAACTACTTACATACCTATTTATTTACATACTTACCTACTTAAAACTTACCTATATACTTACTTAATTGCCTACTTACTCACCTACCTTACTACTTGCCTACCTAATTACTTATGTTCTTACTTACCTAACTGCTTACTTACCTACCTACTTACTTAATTATTTACCTACTTATGTTCTTACTTGCCTACTTACTTACATACTTTCTTACTCACCTACTTACTTACTTACCTACCTCCTTACTTACCTACTCCATTATTTACCTATGTACCTACTTACTTCTTTAATTACCTACTTAGTTACTTAATTACCTACCTACCTAACTCTTTACTTACCTACCTAATTACTTACATTACTAACCCATTTACTTAATTACATATTTACTCACCTACCTACCTACTTACTTACTTACTTACTTACTTACATGTGTTCTTACTTACTTACTTACTTACCTACCTAATTACACACTTGCCTATGTACTTAATTAATTACATACTTACTCACCTACCTACCTACTTATTTACTTACCTACTTGCTTAATTCTTACTTGCCTACTTACTTACTTACTTACCTACTTGATTATTTACATATCTACCTACTTACTTAATTACCTACCTAATTACATACATAATTACCTACTTACATACTTACCTAAGTATTTAATTAATTAATTACCTACCTACTTAACTACTTACCTACCTAATTACATACTTACATACTTACCTATGTACTTAATTAATTACCTACTTACTCACCTACTTACATACTTGCTTAGGTTCTTACTTACTTATTTACTTACTTACTTACCTGATTATTTACTTATCTACCTAATTACATGCATACTTACTTACCTATGTACTTACCTACCTGCCTACTTACTTAATTGCTTATGTTCTTACTTACTTGTTTACTTACCTACTTTCATACTTACTTGCCTATGTACTTACTTAATTACCTACTTACTTACCTACCTAACTACTTACTAACATACCTACTTACTTACTTACCTACTGATTATTTACCTATCTACTTATGTACTTACTTAAATACCTACTTACTTACCTACTTGTTTATTTAACTATCTACCTACTTAATTACCTACCTACTTAGCTAACTACTTACTTACCTACCTAATTCCTTACATACTTACCTACTTACATACTAACTTACCTATGTACTTACTTAATTACCTACTTACTCACCTACCTCCCTACTTACCTACCTACCTACTTACTTGCTTATGTACTTACTTACTTACTTACCTTCTTTCATACTTACTTGCCTATGTACTTACTTCTTTACCTACTTACTTACTTACTTACCTACTTGATTATTTACCTATCTACTTACTTACTCACTCACTCACTCACTCCATACATCACAGTCCTTCTTGAGAATGTAATGGGTTGTCAGCTAGGCAAAAAAAAATCCCCTCAATTTAATGCAGCCTGAAGGTTCATTGCCACATTCACAAGTGCCAGCTTCCTGACCCTGTCCTGAGCCAGATCAATCCAGTCCATTCCTCCCATCCCACTTTCTGAAGATCCATTTTAATATTATCGTCCCATCTATGCCTGGTTCTTCCAAGTGGTCTCTTTCCCCCAAGTTTCCCCACCAAAACTCTGCATGCACCTCTCTTCTTCCCCATATATGCTTCATGCTCCACCCTTCTCATACTTCCTTATTTTATCACCTGAAGAATATTGGGTGTGCAGTACAGATCATTAAGCTCCTCATTATGAAGTTTTCTTCACTCCCCTGTTACCTCATCACTCCTAGACCCAAATATTCTCCTCAACACCCACAGCCTGCTTTCCTCCCTCAATACGAGCGACCAGTTTTCATATCCATAAAAAAACAGCATGCAAAATCATGGTTCTGTATACCTTATTCTTTTTATTTTTGGCAAGAAAACTGAAAGACAAAATATTCTGCACCAAATGAGAGAAGTCATTCCCTGAAGGCAGTCTGCTCTTAATTTCTTTCTGAATAGAATTTTGATCTGTTAAGGTTGTTCCCAAATATTTGAACTCTTCCACCCTTTCAAAGGAACTGTTATCAGTCTTTATATTGTGACTTCGTCCTGCATTCTGATCTCGAGACATGACCATGTACTTAGTTTTATCAGCAATTACTTCTAGTCCAGTCTCCTCACTAGCAGCTACCAAAGCTTCTGCATTTTCCTTTACAGTATGTACGCTTCCACCCAACATATTAACACCATCAGCATAAACCAAAAGCTGATGTGTACCGTTTAATTTCAAACCATCTGGTGTACCTGAACCCTCTTAATGGTGTACTCTAAAGCAAAGTAGCAAAGCAATTGCAATAAAAGTCTCCTTGTTTCAAACCGTTCCTAAGAGGACAAATGTTTGCCTGCCTGCACTCTGCTGTAGGTTTCGTTCAGACACATTTTTATTAGCCTTACCAAATTCATGGGGATGCCAGACTGAATCCTAAGCTTTCTTTAAGTCTACAAATAGCTGATACACTGCTTCATTGTATTCCCATTTTTTCTCAAGTATTTGATGAATGCAGAATATATGATCAACAATTGACCTGTTCTGTTGAAATTCATACTGATGATCCCCAGTAATTTCCTCTGCTTATGGAGTTAACCATGACAGCAAGATGTTGGATAAAATTTTATACATAGTTGGCAAAAGTGATACGCCCCTACAATTACTACAATCTGTTTTATTGCACTTCTTATAGATAGATAGTGACCAACTGCTCCCACTCCTCAGGCATTTCCTCCTTATTCAAATTAGAATCAATAAGTTTATGGTTCTCAGAGCGAATTTTTCTACCCCCTGCTTTAATCATGCTGGGATTTGAGCAGTACCTGTTGATCTGTGACTTTTTAGCTTTTCAGTAGCCAACTCAATCTGAAAGGCACTTGGCTCAGGCATTAGTGGTTCTGCTGTATGTGTTTCTGTCTGCCGAACATCATTAAACCCATGTACATTCAATAGCTGTGGGAAATGGTTCCTACACCTACCCAAATTACTGTGGGATTCTGTAACCAAATCACCCTTCTCATTCTTAACTATATTAGTTCTAATGGTGAGTTCACCATTAATCTTTCAACACACACCAGGGATGACACACCTTAGAATTATATTAGTTTTAGGCTGGTAACCCTTCTTAAAGTTGTTGATGCCCCTATATAAGTCTCTGATGTTTTTGGTCTTACTGTTAGTTTCAAGTTCGTCTATTTTAGCTTTCAGATATTTCTTCTCCATGTTCTTGAAATGTCTGCTAGCTTTGCATCTTACATGGTTTAGATTTTATATATTGCTTTGATTTGGATGCTGTAACCACTGCATTTTAGCCTGCTTCGTTTGTTGTAAAAAACCTAAACATTCTTCATCAAACCATGGTTTATGCTGCTTCATTTGTACAGATGTAGACTCTCTGCAGCTGAGGTTTTGATATTCTCTTTAATGTTATTATTTAAGTTCTCCAAGCTGCAGATATGTTTAAGATCATAATCTGATATTGTTTCCTAACATCCAGCTCATTTAGGTTCCTGATTTTAATGTATGATTACATATTTCAAATAAGTTCTTACTTGACAGATATGGACAGGTTTATTTTGGTGAGGTGTGCTTTATGTCAGACTGTGTCATTAAATGTCATGTGCAAATTAAAAACTTGGGGCATATTTTCCTGCATCACGTCACTTTCATCTTTTTTCATATCCCATTGCTATTGTTGGAATAAATGCAATGTTTTGTCATTACATTCACTCTCACCCTTCTGATGCCCCCTCTGTTATTTGCCCCACTGCATTCCTTACAACTGTTTTCTTGGTAACCTGAATTTTAGTTAATCATTGTTAGTGAAGTTTATGTTTACAGTGTTGGTATAATGTAAACTATGTCTGGTTACCTGCATACATCTTTTTTTATATGTGTTAAATGTTTCATGTGCTCATAATCATTTAAGGTGTAATGATATTACAGTTCATCCTATTTTAAATTAAAAGATGACTAACGCGAACTGAGGCTGGTGTTTATTTATATATATAAATGGCTTAGTTTCTGACCAATATGAAATTTAAAAGATGACTAACGCGAACCGAGGCTGGTGTTTATATATATATATATATATATATATAAATGGCTTAGTTTCTGACCAATATGAAATTTATTTTGGATTTGGCGCGCTTGCTTTCGATGGTCCAATCACGCAAGTAGTATAGAATCGATACGTTAAACAGTGCTGCCCTCGGTTCGTTCGTGATGTACTTGGTCATTCATTTGCCGCCACAGGTACAAGTGAGTGTAAGGTCAATCGTGTGTTGTGAAAAACTTTTAGCTATTTTGTGCTGTTGGGAAGTTATAAAGGTGCTTCCTTTCAAGATAAGATTAAATCATAGTACTGTTCATACTACCTGCTGTCTGTGCAAATGGTGTGTTTCCGTGAACTGGCACACGCAACCTGTTTGAGTGGGCTGACTTGGCAAAGCGAGATTTGAGGTTCGGACAGTAGACAGTGTAACATCCTAGAAGATTTTAATCTTAATTTCGTGAAGTTATGGAAATACCATTGTGACAGTAACAATCATGTCTCATAGTCACATGTAATGCAACATGTAGCAACAGAAAGCAGCACACACAACTGTACAGCAGACGAGGACAGTTGGGTCTATTTTATGTACCAGGAAGTGGCATCACATCCGGTTAACGTTCAGAATTGTCAAATCAAAAAAGGAGCTCCGAGTTGTACAAGATTCAGGTATTCAGTGCAGCGGTGTGTAATCATGTAATTGTGATTCTTTAACAGAAGTACCAATGTGACAGTTTAACAAAAGTCACTGAATTAGCTCGTGCACAAATGTGTCAATACTGGAGGTGGTCTCAAAAGGACGAATATGATACAACAGTGAAGATGCAAATACGAAAACGTGCAGGCTGAGTCCAACAGGCAGAAGAGAGAGATTGGTGTCTCAGACAGCAGCATAGCTAGGTTTTTTTTTGGGGGGGGGGGGAGGTCCCTATAAATGACTTTCAAATGGGCCGTGTCGTACCCATGACGAAGATGGCCACTTTGTATAAATCTATAATAAAAGAGACTTGGTTTTAAAATGTAACTGTTTATTTGAATTTTGCTTCTCATTATTATATGCAGAATCGATGTCATTACCACATCGAGAACAAATGTAGGTTTTCACGGGGGAGAGGGGGATGCAGAAAACGCATGCACCAGCGCTACTAGCAATTACAAGAACTCAGTTTTTGGAAGATTTTAACGTCGGTGTTTTTAAAAAAAACCCCCATTCGTTGGACTATAATTGAAAAAACTCTTTCCTGGCATTGAGTTTTCAAATTCACTGAGAAGGTCTGTATTATTCGTTTTGGCTGATTCTTTATGTTCGATGGTCATCTAATTTGTGTTGTAGTTTCCTTGTCACATGTAATTTACTAATGACCTTTCGACACTGTCCACAGTTACTGGAAGCGTAAAAAAAATTAGAACGCTATTGTATCTCGGAAAATTCACTTTCCGAAAACTGTGATTTGTAAGAAGTAATTTTGGAAATCTCCTCATCGATTTTCCTCCAGTCGTCTTTTCTTAACAAGGAAACTGCATGAACAAAGTGATTGGAAAACGAGCAGATGAGCTAGCATTTCCGGATAGTTCTTCATTGTTTGGACCCATAAAAGTCGTTGATTAATTTAGGAATTTATCTGTCGAATTCATAATAAAAATATTAACTTTAGAAACACATTCTCTGTTATCAGCGTTGCCAGCTGACAAAATTGTGCCACTTTTCCCAAAATTATGCCACCCCAACAAAGTTTTGGACGTTTATTAACAGACTGATGGCAGGTGAAAAGGTCACCAAATAATAAACCTTTGCAAATCACCTAACGAAAACAATCTCGTGAAGTAAGATATTATTTCCGCGCAATGTAGCCGAACTTGATATGAGGTCTCTTTATGCCTATTCGCACGAATTTAAGTTCTCGCGAATACACACGAATTTGCCCATTAGTAAGCGTTGTTCAGTTAGTGTATACAATTATTGTTTGAGATGGGCCCCTGTACTTCGCATACCCTTGCTGTATGGTAGCTACACCACTGAAGTCATTTGTGAAACTACAGACTAAGTGACTGCAATTGCCAGCAACAGGAACGAACTTGTACTAGGTTAAATTTCTACTGTGAATCCTGCGAAGATGAGGAATATCTAACTGGAATACGTACACCATTCAAATTAATATACCGCAACTTGTCTTATGATTATGTACTTGGATAGCTCAGCAACTATCAGCTTCTGGAGAACGACTCTGCCCCATGGGGTTATTTGGCTGGTTAACTAAACTACAAGTGGAAGGTCAAAAAAAAACTGCAGCTGTTGTTATTAAATATGTTTATTCATGAATTATTTACATTTCATTCATCAGGTACAAAACTTCTGAAACTACGTACAAAGTGTTTGTAGTGCTTATCATCTACTGAAACATTGTGAATGCTCATATGTTGACTCATGTCATAAACATTTAACTGTTGTTGCCATATGTTTCCATTAACTAATATTTAAACCACAGTATAACAGTACTTAACCTCAACTGCCCTATTAAATATTAACATTCATTACTTACAGAACATATTGCAAATAGCACCCACAGTGGTGCAGTCAGATGGAGCAATGATAACATGTCACTGTTATACAGTTGTCACACTTAAATATTCTTGCAGGTTATGTTCTAAAATCAGCTGACATTAAGATTAAATGTTATGTACCGCCTAAAATAGCACCTGTTGCATCACACCTGATATATATTTACCAACGTATTTCATACTGCAAAAATGTATGTGCCCATGAAAACACACACGTAAACAGCCAGCCCACAAGAACAAAAACGTCAAGTTCTTCAGTGGACACGTTTCGTAACAGGGTCCAATTGTTGATTGTTCTGACAACAAATTTGAAAGTTTAAAGAAATTTCTGGTTTTATTAAACATCAACAACATTAAAGATTTCTGCATACAAGTTATGCTGTCATCACAAAATTATGTAAGGTGACATGTTCTGGGAGAAGCAGAACATCACAATACATCAAGGAATTTTATGTTCATGTGACCGTGCATCATGACAAATCCTTATAATAAATCCAACTAGATGCACTAATTTCTCAAATTTATTCTGGAATGAAACTCTACATGCTTCGGACAGGATGTCTTCAAACCTGTATGACATACACCATTGCTGTGTGTACAGTGAAATACCCCTGTGATGGACAAAGGAACTGTCTGAAGCATGTAGAGTTTCATTACAGAATAAATTTGAAAAATTAGTGCATCTAGTTGGTTGTATTATAAGGAATACGTCAGGGGTCCATGCATTTTCCAAAAATTTAGGAGTCGCCTCAAAATATATGGTGATAAATAAATTCAGTTGGCTGGGTGACCTAGCACCTGGGGTTTGAACACCCTTGACTTTTGTGGCTGATTACACCTACAGTATCATGATGTTACAGGCTATCACAAATAATATGAATTGGCCTGCAACATACAGTATTCACCACCATCATCTTAAAGTTTTCCCCCAGTTATATACAGTTCTTAGCATTTCTAATAAAACACCATCCTTTGTTAAACAAATAATAGAACACAATAGTACTTTAATACATTTCTTTTATTCCTATAACAAGTCAGTAAGAAATAATTCTGTTCATATTTGGAAATGAATACTGTTAACAGTAAAACACATACCATATCTTTAACCTAAATATAAGATGCGGGAGTTACCTTGCAATTGTGCACAAAGCTAAAATGTGTTATGTAGAAGTATTTTACATAAAACTGGTGACTGTGAAAGGGGTCATCTTATATGCAGTAAAGTTTTATATCTGGGGGCAAGTATGGTACCTTTGAATGCATTTTTAAGATTCATATAGACTATCAAAATACACTACATAAGAATATTTCTTCTTCTACAAGCTCAAAAGTCAAATAATGACAATGTCAATAACCGGTATGTATGTGCCCACATCTAGTACTGTTAATGATGTTTGTAAAGAACTCTGGAAGGAAGGCACTGTAAACTCAAGCTTAATTTCTATCAGTGTTACTGCTTGGGTGCAAAATACATAAGGAAACTATAATCATCCGGATTGGTCTGCATGATTAACATTCAGTCCCCGATACTACGTCAGTTTCAAATAGAGTACAGCATCTTCAAATTGTTGCAATACATACCTTATATACAGGGTGTCCCAGGAGGAATGTGCCAGACTTCGGAGAGTGTTCCTTATGTTAAAGTATACCGATATAACCCAAAACACCTATATCCAAAGTTGAACAGTTACGGAGATAATGGCCAGAGAAAAGTGGGGGCTTCTTGCGGTTCCAAATGCTGCAA
>Ga0123354_10012529_pt1 | contig 13140 bp, 4 predicted proteins | sample TergutLab28metaG_2_FD_97872 | JGI IMG/M metagenome (GOLD analysis project Ga0123354, IMG submission 97872) | Labiotermes labralis P4 segment gut microbial communities from Petit-Saut dam, French Guiana - Lab288 P4 | ecosystem: Host-associated > Arthropoda: Insects > Digestive system > Gut ...
TGAAGATGGACGTATTAACGTCTGAAACATGTTGAGCAGTAGATAATAAAGCAAGTGTCATCTAGTTGGTCAACCTTTATTCAAATATCAAGATGATGCACGGTCCAATACGCATAAGATCTTTCCTGGTTCTTTATACTGCCAGGACAATAAAACGTATTTAAGTCTTCATGTGAAGTGCCTGAAGTTTTTCGCGATATGGAGAATTTTATAAAAGTCCCCAGCAACAAATTTCAAGGTCATTCTCCCAGTGCGAGCGCTGCCGATACCTGCGGGCAGACAGAAGGGGGACGGAGATGACAAAGCTTATAGGTGATTTTCACGCCTATGCTCACGCTCCTAAAACGTCTTTGCAGCGCTAAATTTTGCTCACTTATTCCACTAACGGATCATAACTTTTAAACATACTCCCCAAGCACGCTGATTAATTTTTTCTATCTCGGACCGAGTTCAAAGTTAAGTCGCGATATCATTAGGGCTGTTGCATTTACAGGCAATCCGACAGAGCCAACTCCAGCGCTGGGGTTACATCTCGACTTAAGACTTGTCGGTTTCTACTAAATCCTAGTGCGTTTGATTCCTCGTGTATCTATTTCAACAAGCAATCTATCATCATGCATGTTTTTTCAAAAATTTTCAAATTTCCTGCATCCAAAATGCTCCCGTGTAGCTGCTCGTCACCGTACACCTCTTTCAATTGGCGACCAATTACGATGAGGGAAATCATTTCTTCCATAGAAACAGGATCGCAGTCTGAAATTCTTCGCTGTACTTTCTTCCAGTGCTCTTAGCAATTCACACAAATTTATCCCCTGAACAGTTTCTAGCTGGATGGTCGGCTGAATTAATTAATGTATTTATTTATTTATGCGTCTATTTATTTTTTGGCCCCTCTGTTTCATATTCCCCTACGAAACGTGTTATTTCCTACTCAAAAATAATATTTGTTATTAACATAATAATTACAGGCCAGGGAACCTTAGGCCTTACTTACTGAACACGCCCGGTACGTCTCACAAGGGAATGGATTTCTAAACCTTCCACTTATCGGCTTTTGCTCTGATTGTTTGTACACATCTGTATATTATTATTGCTGAGAAACTTAGACTCTAATACGGATCCTAACCCTGTAGACCTCGTGATATAGTGACAGTACACAAAAAACTATCCGTAGTGTTCAGAAACTTGGATTAAAAAATCCAGCAATTTCAGCGGGACGGGTACGAATTTGATCTATCGGTAACAATGAAGTCAAAACATTTTACCTCTTGATTCTACAGGCTTCTACTATATAGAATTTACACCAAAGAAGCAATAATATACAGATTCCAATGAATTCTTCTTATGAAATATTGCAAGTGAATTCGTTTCTTCGCTTTCATTCCTGCTTTCCTCCTGTCCCTACGAGTATTTCTACCCACCCACTCATCCACCTATTCTCACGGTCGTGTAAACATGTCCATAAGTCACTTTCTGCGCTTTCTGATGCGATAAAAATTGCCTACACTCTTTACTTTCTTGCTCTGTTTAGTTCCTCCAATGCTGTGGATCCCTCACCAGTTGGTGGGAGCACCTCTGGCGTACAGCGTAACGCTGGAGTGCTTCACCGAAGCGCATCCCACGTCGCTCAATTACTGGACGCGGGAAGACGGCCACATGATCCATGAAAGTCGCAAGTACCGAGCCGAAAACACCGTGGACTCCCCTCCCTATAAGACGCACATGAAGTTGACCATCAACAACATCCAGGAACGGGACTACGGCACCTACAAGTGCGTGGCTAAGAACCCTCGGGGCGAGACGGATGGAACCATCAGGCTTTACAGTGAGTACACGTCATGGATCACCGAATATTCTGTTAAAATTTTAAGGACTGATTGATGTTCAAGGGTTCGACATGGGAACTATCCCTTTCGGTTGAGAGGCCAAATATTGCTTCATGTTTTGAAAGAAGCCGTTAATGAAGTAACGATCTACCTGCGGTGTCGTATGCATCAGGGATAAACCACACAGTTATATTAATTTCCGGTTTGAGTACTTTTAACCATAAAATATAATGTTCCGTAAGATGCAAGCCTCATCATTATATAACCGGCATTCAATGTAGACCTGTCGTATTCATGGCCAATATGTCCATATAGAATTTTTTTATAATGTTCTTTCCGTGCAGTGTCGGTAAGCAATCGCGACACTCAAACAAAAAATGCGCAATATTGTTACTTTGATACCGATATTAGAATATAATACTGAATATTCAGTGTCATAATATAAATATCTAAGGAAAAATATTGTTCTTTTGTTGGATGAGTTTGGCTAACAGCAATATTTGTTTTCAGAATGTGAGTGAACCTATACTCGTATTGCAAAATCTCTTCATACCCTCAAATGATCAATACGACTTTTACCTGAAGAGCCCCCAGTACTGGAGCATTATGTGCACGTTGCATGGTTCTAGTATCGAAATAAACATTGGTCACCAAACACGGCACATTATATTCTGAACTTGGAATTTTACACCGAAAGTCACAGTTTGAACAAAATGGCGATTTAGACACTTCCCATACACACACACACAGAACTGATTATCAACGTAGACAAGTCAGCCACAAGCGAATAACATATGGAGAGAGCTATTTCGACTCATGCCTTTTTCCTACTAAAAGCCCTGATTCAGTGTTTCGATATTTAGTTCCGTTTCCATCATCCCGGAATGACGCAATGTTGCCTACAATCCATGTCACTGAGTAATCCTTAACGGACACAATTTCAGTACGAGTACTTAAGAATGCATACGTTAATGGACACAGTTCTTCTTAACACTTGCATATTGCATTAGGGATTAATAGTACTGAAACAAACACAGACTGCGCAAAAGCAATTTCAAGTCCGAATTCCGCTAATTTCCTGCTACGAAATATTCCCACTAGAAGCTAACAATTCTGACACAAAGTAGCTCTGTAACTTTACCGTTAATTTTGCCACCTGTTTACATTACTTAGCTCTGAATTTTTTTTTCACAGTGTGTTAATTTGTTTCCTCTACTTCTTTGAACAAACATCTATTATTTCCCCCCAAAACTATTAGCAGACTCGTTTTTGAGTTGCACTGTTTCTTGTGAGGTAACAACCCTACTTATAACAAAAGTTTCCATGCGTTTTGTGCCTTGCCGGTTGAAAATGCCATTAATATGATGTTTAAAAAAATTTTAGCGTAAGTTTCTTGTGCACGAAATCGGGTAACATTTTAATAACATATTAACGGCTATCATGCTGATTGGAGTGATGCTGCTTGTCCCTAAGTCAATCGATCTTTATTTTCGTTTGTTTCATTGATATACATAGAAATTAGGGCTGCTGCAGAGATCATCATGGTCGCCATACCTCACACTGCGTTACAAAAAACTTCCTTTATTTCGTAATGCGATAAATGCATTCAGAACTAAGCAAATGTTAATTTACATTTGCATAAATCTTCATGTTATTTTATGCTACACCAGTACTGCATAAGACGAGGTTTAAATCACACACACACACACACACACACCTGCCCTTATTGCACAACTTTATCCCAGTCACTTTATACTTTCTTCACAGCAAGTCAGTTTGTTCGCCCTATTCTATTCTTGGTTCTCTCTATCTTGTCTTCATATCTGATCGTAAAGGAAACTTACGGTGGGGTCATATTTTGAGTATGCCCCAACCATACAGAAGGAATATGAAATGAACTTGATCATACGTATTTGGAATTATATCAGATGTTTGAAAGGAAGAGATGCAATTCGCTCCAGGGCTTTTGATGCAGAACTGAACACCTTATAAACCGAAAATTTTTAAATATCTTCAAACTCAATTCGATTTGAGACACACACGGTATCCTTGCGCATACATCTTATTAATTCAGCATTTATGACCTGTTGAGATTCAGAATTAATTTATGTAAATATTAATCTTACGAAATTTTGGCAGGATTCTTACAAGGTATGTCGGCTAATACGTAGGTACAGAGGGACATGAAAGAGAGGCCTCCGTATTCCTTACTCGTCTGGCGTTCAAAGGCACAAACTCAGTGCTGGAGTGGTCTAAGAAAATATATTGCCTTCCCGTATTTGTTATCGCCAGATTATTATTTTTTAGTGCAAAAACTTTTGAATCATGCTCTAAAGCTGCCGCTGTCTTTTATTTCTCGTGTATTAGCCTTACATAGCTTGTCGTCCGCACTTTATGACGTAAATGCTTTGCATACAAATTGTATATGGTACGGACAATACTTTAATGTCGGCCATGATGAAATAATTCTTACAGAGGTAATACTTGTCTGTACGCAAAAACCCACAGGAATTATAGCAGTACACAATAATTAGACACTGAGGAAAACAACATAATTGTAAAATCCCCCCCTTTTTTTTATTTGCAGTGGGTAATGCATCATGCTGACGCATGAGAATGTAATATGTGTAACAAATACAGTTGTCTGAAACGTAAACTAAAAATTTTCAGGGTAAAAATTAACTTTTTAGAGTCAAAAGGAAAATAACCTGGTACACAGATTTTTTAAAGTTGAGTCTGATTAATATGAATGCCGTGGGATAAAATATTTATTTCTAAAAATTAATTAAGTGTGCAAAAAGTAAGTAAAACAACGAAGCATAAGCTCCTGATTTGCACCATTCAAACATTCACTGTCATTAATAGATTTAGCTTAGCCTATTCACACGAATGTAAGGATGTTGTTGTAAAAAACACTCGCAAGAGCCTTCAGCCAAATCGAGTTTTTGTGAACGAAGGAAAAAATAGATCTTTCTAAAAGTCATTCATGTTTCTTTAATAAAATGGGCAATGACCAATAAAAATTCGGCCCTGAGGCTCACCCAGCCTCCTGTACAATGGGTACCGGGTCTTTCCCGGGGGTAAAGTGTGGCCGGGGCGTGCTGCTGCCCCGGTCATGAAAGAATAGAGCTATACCTCTACCCACCCTCTGGGCCACACCGGACCTGTAACGGGATCACTTTACCTTTACCTTTACCAATAAAAATTATCTCCTTTAACAATAGTAATCTGTCCTCCCTAGCCTCCAAAAGTAACAGACTACAAACACGATGAATAAAAGTCCTTGTAGACAATCTAACAGTGACTCAGAAAATAAAGAAGCCCCCCCCCCCTCTATTTTATGATGGCTTAACAAGAAGTTTCATTACCGCATTCACAACAGCCAGTCGCTGCCTCATATCATGAGCAATATATAATGTGATAAAGTAAAGGTAAAGCAGTCCCGTTACAGGCCTGGAATGGCCAAGAGGTTTCCAAGAAATTAAGGTTCCCAGATTGTATGACAAAGGTACAGGATTGTAGCAAGGTTGTCAGCCTTAGGCACCGGCCGCCTTTACCCCCAGGAGATGCTCCTGGTACCCATTTCTGTTAGAGGCTGAGTCGACCCCATGGCCATAGTGCGATCGAAAGATATTATGTCAATGAAAAATCCACTGACATCAGCTGGGATCGAACCATCAACTTTCCGATTTGTAGCACAGCACCTTAACCACTGTGCTACCGCGGTCCCCAAAATATAATGTGATACCACTGATTGGTCATGTGACAGACACATATATTTGCAGATATTCTTTAATACAAAACGCTTGTTCTGGCAGCTTTTATGGAATGCATGACAGTTTCCTGGGTGTCACGTGCGTGCAAATGTGTAGAAAAGCCTCAGAACTTCCGAGGCTTTCCCGTAGTTAAATTAATGCGAAGTGTTTTTGTTACGGCGCCAGACGACAGAACGTCTCTCCTCTTGCTTTTCCTGCGTTAACTTCGAGTTACAGAAACCTCCAGAGATGCGTCTTTCCCTGGCTTGTCTTCTTATTCTTATTCTTCCTCTTCCTCCACCTCTTACGTTTCCCCCTTCTCGCAAACCCCTTCCAAAAAGAAAACTTGCGTGGAACAAAATTTGATAGCGTTCCATTTTTCTTTCTTGCGTTCATTCCTCCAATTGAGCTTATCTGGCCGTGTGTCGCCCATTCATCCCGACCGTTCTAACTGCCCGATCTCCGCAGCCGATATTTATTTCCCGGATACTTTCTACTCAGTAACAACTCACAAGAATCCGGTGTTGTCTCGCATCAACAAGGCTTAAGGCGCAGATAAACAGAATGGTCGAATTTCCTAGAGAATTAATCATGTCCTAAAACGTAAAACTGTTTTTTCCACTTTAGTGTTATCATGATGTGTGCCATTACTTACGCGTTTAAATCTGGTGGCCCACCTTCAGATCTAGGGCAGCCTCGGAAGGATATATCTGGGATATATTTATCTACTAATAAGACTTTTGGAAATTTCTAAACCTTGTTCTTCTACCCATCTTCAGCTGTGTTGTCAAAGACACGCAATACAGACACGAATTTTACTCTAGTGTAATCAGTCCTTAGATGGTGATCCTGGTATGACATCTAGCTGTTACTTAAGCAGAAAAATTAATTTGAACTTCAATTCCTCCCCACAAATTAAACTATTTTCTCACAAGAACATATTTTATCTTATTGATAAATAAAATACCTGTTTATTCTTTTATCTATGACAAGTAAGTACACGGCTAGTTTTGGATTTTTTGTTATCGGGGCCAACACCTGAAAATTTTATGTAACAAAAGAGTTCCATGAAAAAGATTCTGGGAGCCTTTCTTCCAACAGCGTAAATCGCCCACTTTACTGAATTGTTTCACTGCTAATTACAACATAATGATGAAAGACTAATTCGTGCATTGCTCGTACCCTAGCTGTAAATGTGCGGCAACTATTCATCATCTCTGAGTACCGCGTAGAATTTCATGGTACACCATATTTGTGGTAATATTTGGATAAATTTTTCAAGTATTTTGGTTTCCACTGTCAGTCACTTTGGTTGCTGTATGTCTCAAATATTTGGCAGAACTTACTGTTCAAGGTGGTAACAAAGTGGTGCCTGCTAACGACGTGCATTTACCCACAGGCGATTAATGCCAATAATAACTTGTTTTAGTGCCTGGGATATCAACCGTCATTTAAGTTCTACAGTAAACTCGAAGTGTCTGAAAATGTTTCGTCTGTCATCAGGCAAAGAAAAACCTGGAAGTTTCCGAACTTTATATAAGCCCCTTGCGTAATTTGGTTTGTGCACTGTGTACAAAGAACGCCTTTATCAGTTATTGCTTTTAAAATAAAAAAAATGTAAGTTGTTACCATTTAATTAATTGTACCCAGAATTTATATATATTACTGAAATAATCCACCTGTGTTTAATCTGAATCCAATTCCACTCAACACACGTTGCAAAAGGACTGAGACATGCACAACCTCGCGTGTACAAGTGAACATTTGCTAAATTTATGGTGTATTTTGACTGTGTGCCACCTCACTGTTTATGACAATAAATCCAACAGAGTATACAGTATAGTGTAAAATACAGTAAAACACAATTGAAATGTGTATAAATATGTTGTGGCCAAACCAGGCCATTCATAGGGGAACAAAAGAACATCCGGAAACGTACAAAAGCCTTTACATTGCCAGCCATTTATTTAAGTAAATATTTTATGGCAATGAAATACAAGTATATTTAACAAAGTAAAGGTTTTTGTACATTACAGGATGTACAGCTTGTTCACATGATGATGGCCTGGATTGGCCTGTAGCGGTAAGGTTTAGTATGTTGTTACTCTATTTTGTAATATATTGTGAACTCCGTTGAATTTATTTCAATAAATTGACATTTACTCTTTGCCAACCTACCAAAAAGCAGTCGAGCAAGGAAGAGAGGTGAGGCATCGTATGAGGCAAAATTGTAACACAACAAACAAGAATAACTGATAATATTGCGGTTTGTAACTGTGCTTCCGAATTTAAAATACGCAATTATTTTTATTTTTTAAATCAGGGGTGTACACTTAGAACCCAAGGGTCCCGTGGGGCCCTCCAGGTTGTGTTAAGCAGACAGCGACCACAAATTATGTGTATAGTAGAAAAATGCACAAAATTTAGGAGTTTAGGCAGACGGTTTACTGTGATTTTTACACGGCCGGCCCGCAAACGAATTCAAAATAAAAGTTGTGGCGCTTAAACAATAACGGCTGGAAGCTCCTTCTTTATACTGCTTCCAAAATATTCTAAATTGCTAATAACAACGCGATATTATCTATTACTCAATTTCTAAATGTGCATGTCTGATTTCACACGATAACCCTTCTATTCATTGTCTCGGACAAGCGTGGCAAAAGTTAAAGACACACAAGTTCATAAACTCTAGTCTAAGGTATGAGAACATTCCGATACGATACTGACGTCCGAAATGGAATCGCAACCTGAAGATTTAGGTGAAAAATGTGCCTTATATAAATCTACGCATAATGGATCCCAGCTGAACTAAAAGCACTATGTCTCATCCAAACAAACTGTAAAGATTAAAACACTTTATTATCCAACAGATGTACAAATATATAATTCGTAGATACAATTAGAATTATTATAATATATTTAAAATTGCTCCAACATATTTCGGATCACAAGGGATCCATCATCAGGGAGCTTTGTACAGTGCTTGGCTAAAATTACATTAATGGTTCTATCTTGTCCGTTAATATGGACGTAGTCGGTGTTATGGCAGCATATTTGCCCGTGGTGCTTGTGTGTACTGCACATTCTAGAGTGCCTCTCTAGTCTGTGCAGTACACACACGCGCCACGGCCAAATTTGCTGCCATAACACCGACTACGTCCATATTAACGGACAAGATAGAACCATTACTGTAATTTTAGCCAAGCACTGTACAAAGCTCCCCGATGATAGATTCCTTGTGATCCGAAACATGTTGGAGAAATTTTAAATATATTATAATAATTCTAATTGTATCTATGAATTATATATTTGTACATCTGTTAGATAAAGAAGTATTTTAATCGTCATTGATGCACGGTACAAACATGAAGAAAAATCTGTAAAGATAGCGTGTGGATTTTAATCGAACTGCGTCAAGTCAGACGCTGGCCGTCTGATGGATAGGCATGACAGAAATACTAAGTACAACATTTTTCAGATTTTCTTAAAAACCCTACACAAAATAATACCAAGCGCAATGTTCTGTAACTGGGCTTAATATGATGACATAAGATGTGCAGTTAAACTGCAGTTACACGTTGGCGAGGATCTATACGGCACGGCACCCAATTGCTCGGGTGCTGAGATGTTGCTATGGCGACAGCATGCTGAGAATCAAGAGACTACCATGCGGTTCGTTATGCTCGCTCAGCAGCAGACACAACAATGTTGTAAGCATGCTGCCTAACGGGCCGTGTCACGCTGCGTATAGCTCAGTGCACAAATTCTCAGCAACCAGTCATGCAATTTTCTATTCCCCTGTACATGTATGGCTAGGCCACTCATTAGTGGGAATTTTCTAATATCGCGTGAAAGCCTCAAGCAATAATTTTTCTTATTACTCATGAGTAATATTACATATGAAATCTTAGTATCACAAGAAACTGAAAATATATACTTGTATAAAATCTTTGTATTTAGATTTTCACTAATAACGAAAAAATAAATAAATAAATTGAGAGTTAAAATGAAAAGAAGATGTCCTATTTAATACATTATAAGCAGAGAGATATTCATTTTAATCGTTCTAGAGAAGTTATATTTCTTTTAAAATTTCATCTCTGATCACCATTAAATGACCTAATGTTTCTAAACTGCAGTTTATCCTTTCTTCCAATAATGAATGCAGGCTACAAAGTAACTGATTACACCATGACACCAAGAATGTTTGAACTTCAATAAATCTCGATAGCAAAATTATTATACCCTAAAAGTGGAAAACTAACTAAATTTACCTTCGCACTGAGAAGCCTTTTAAAAAAATAAATTTAGTTTCAACTTGCCTGCCTTGTTATTGATTTACTAGTTTAATAAATAAGCATATCCATTGCCGTATTACATATTTGTTATTTTAAATATTTTTAAAATTTTATTTGAGAATACTTGATTTTCTTTTAATAAAATCTATAATTTAGATAGCAATACATAAATCTAGATTATATATATATATAATTATTTTATTTTACACATTTAAACATACTTTTATTAGAAGGGGTCCGTAAGTTTCATCACATTCTCGAAAGGATCCATGGCCCAAAAAATACGAAACCCCCTCTTTTAAACTGTTATCATCTCCTTAATATTTAACTGTCCTTTACTACATTTCATTGTTATAATGGTGAATGACAAGACGATTAGAGTACATGAAATGGATTACTGACATATACATGCACAAAAGTACAAAGAAAAACAAAAGAATTCTCTATACTCTAAGTTCCTTTTAAATTCCTATTCAAATCGATTTTAGAGGCTTTTTTCATCGGAACCTCAGCCAGATATTCTGTAAAGTGTACCCTAAAATCTGGAACATTGATTAACTGACACGTTTTTGTGGCGTACATTATTCCTTAGCACAACACTCTAAATTCGTAAGGAAGTTACTTTACAAAGCATTTTAAAGTTATTTTATCAAGTAAAATATTTCAAGGTGTCTCGGATATATACATTGACTCAGAATCCCCAACAATGACGGTCTTTGCTTGCTTCAGCCACCTAACGTGATGAAACAGGTGACAGAGTACGCTGTTCGCTATTGGTAAAATATTGTGCTTTGTTATACATGCTGTTCACTGCACAAAGTATACTGGCCTATACAGTATTCACTATATATCCATAAAATCTCTGATGTGTTGGAGCACAATGCCGTTCACTATTGACTGTGTTCGTAGCTAAGTACAGTCGTCTTCCTCTTATGTAATTTCCATTCTGTGTCTTATATGAACTTTTTTTCGCAAGAAATATCAGATACTTGCACATTACGTTAAAACTTACGGGACAGTTTTCTTTTGTCGTGTTATCTAACAGACACACTCGTTTATTTTTAATTTTACTGTGAGATAAAACATGTGTGTTCTATAAAGTTTTTTGTTAAAGCCACTTTCTTACATCAAAATTATTGTAGATATGTAAAGGTAAAGGTAAAGCGTTCCCGTTGCAGGCTCAGTGTGGACCAGAGGGTGGGTAGAGGTATAGCTCTACTCTTCCATGACCGCGGCATTAGATGGTGGTGAGTGGTCAGCAGCACGCACAGGCCGCACTTTACCTCCGGGAAAGAACCAGTACCCGTTTTACAGGATGCTGGGTGGGCCTCAGGGCCGGTCTGTACGGGCGGAAAATCTCGTCCCCATCGGTATTCGATCCCGTACCGTCCAGCCCGTAGTCAGTCGCTATACCGACTGAGCTACCGGGCCCACATTGTAGATATGTAACGGCGGAAAATGCGACATTTGTTGATTTTGTGTTTTTACTGAAAATTGCTCACACAAGAACATTAAAACTTGGCACACATTACGCCAAACACTGTATATACAATATAATAAAATTTACATTTCTGACTCACTAATGTCACTTATCATATCCCACCCACGTGCTGTAAATTCTCAACAGTCATCTAAAGACACAACCGCTGAAAACGAACCAGCTTTTTCGAAAGCGCCAGTTACAGTAAAGTGAGTAGCAACTAAGGAAGAGTTTTTGTTTGATGGAATCTTATGATCAACTAAACCTCGGATGACGAAGACCTGTTCAATCATTGTAAAGCGCAGTGCTGATACATTTAAGGAGAAAAACTTACAGGTGTCTTCAAAGTAATTTGTTTTGTGCCACTTTGGAATAAACACTTCGCCCTGGCAAGCCGTTGCAGCACTTTCTCGTCTAGCGCGCCAGGAGTGCGCATCATGACGGATATGTGACAGGGTTTTCATTTTCGCTACGAATGCCAGAGGTTAGAACTCCGGAAATTTCGCCGCAAGAATCGTGCGCTAATCTCTGTTAGTTTAGTAAACTGGAGTTACTTCCAAAAAGGTCCTTGATGTCAAATTTCAGGGAACAAGAACATTACTGATTCCATATAACCGTTCGGCCTGCTACTTGCTTAGGCACTTTTAAGTTTCATGTGCAATAATAAATCAAATTTAAAACAAAATTATTACTCAATATTTTTGAGTAGTCGTCGTGCCGTTTAGAAAGTTCTCCCTAAAAGCAATTTTTTTTTGTCCTTGAACCATACAGTTTTATAAATACCACCTAAAAGAAGTTCTTATAGCATTGCCTCAGGTTCGGTAAATCTTAGTTTTTAAAGTGAGCTAAAATATATTTTCTTTATTTTCTACACGTCAAATTCTCTGTTAAGTACAATTTATGTTTAGTAAGTTAAATGAAAAAATTATTGCTGTTACCTCAGTGCACAAAGTGCCGTTAAGTACAACAACACTTGTCATCGCATGACCACTGAATATTGATCATGGATCGTGTCTTATATTTGCCTGTTCTTACTTCCGGTATTACAAATCAAGACAGTAAAACTACGGCGTAATTTAGCAACATGACCCACATACCAAAACATTCCCCAAACTTGAAATAGCCTCTCCATGAATCGATCCGCTCTCTAGTTCAGCTGCACAAATCATTTGCCAGCACCAATACGAGTCGTGCTGTCGCCAACAGTAACAACCTGAAGTTTAAATATACGTACCTACACATGTACGTGTCCTTCTGTTGCACTGTAAAATGTTTCTTTTTTTTTTTCTGAAAATCCTTAGTGCCAAACGACGTCTTATGATTCGACGACAAGTTTTTATGCACAGAATTCAACGGGCAGGCACAGACAATGTTCGATTAGTTTAATGGGCTGAAATGACTATGTCTAGGGACGGAATTTTATGTGTTACTTTTTATAAACCGAAAAGCGAGTCACGGAGTCATAAGAGAACGAGAGATGATGTAAGAAACGAACAAAAGCGGGGGAGGCATCAGAAAGGCTGAAAATATGAAGAAGCAAGAAAACAAAGTCCCGGACTAAAACTCAGTGCCGTTGTTATATTTGGTGATAAATCATTCTTTGCGACAAAGTCGTCGTCTTCTTCTGCTTCTGCGTTTAGGTGCACTCCAACCCCCCCCCCCCCCCCCCCCCCCCACCCCCCCCCCCTCACCGCTCCACACCCTCCACGCCTCACACTAAAACTTCCTTACTCATTCTTTTATCTTTGCCCCTGCATGAACTACGTCACAACAAAGAATCA
>Ga0123354_10012530_pt1 | contig 13138 bp, 14 predicted proteins | sample TergutLab28metaG_2_FD_97872 | JGI IMG/M metagenome (GOLD analysis project Ga0123354, IMG submission 97872) | Labiotermes labralis P4 segment gut microbial communities from Petit-Saut dam, French Guiana - Lab288 P4 | ecosystem: Host-associated > Arthropoda: Insects > Digestive system > Gut ...
ACCACAATCAGGACTGTTTAAAATCTTTATGTGGCTTACCTGTCAGTACATACTTTAGTGCTGTCAAGATTCGTTGGCTAATGGACAATGTTCCAGCAGTGAGAAGTGCAATGGAAGAGAAGCGTTGTTACTTTGGGACTGTGGATACATGGTTGTTATGGGTAAGATGTGTACTTAGCAAAGCAGAACACTGTGAGGTACACCATCTTTAAACATGTATATTAACCTTCTTTTTATCTGAAGTAAATTAAATAGGCTTAATGTGATTACCGGACAGTCTGTGTGTCTTATGTTCCAACTTTTGAATCATACCGCCGATTTTTACAAAACTCATTATCAATGTGCCATTGGAATCAATCCCAATGTTACTTTTTCATTTCATACAATTAGTAAGAAGATAATGGCGCACACTTGAAATTGTGACAATGGAGCAAAGCTAGCGTCACTAGTGTAGGATTCAACTATTATGTACAGTAATAAACATTAAGAACACAACTTTGTTAAAATAGTGTAAAATAACAATGTGGCTGCCATGCAAAAATTTGCTTTTGATTTTAGTTCGGTCATAATAACTTACAAACCACTGGAGTTAAGTGTGATATTAAGTGCAAGAACTAATGCAGAGATAGATTTGCTAATCAAACATGCAGATAAAGTATTATACGTTTTCCATGCAACCATATTATATTTAAAACAGGTTAATGCCAACTTGTTGAAAAACATTTCTTTATTATCCGTTAATTCTTGGAGATTTATCGGCCTGACAAATTGGCCAACGTCAGGGAGTCTTCTGTGACATGTTCAGTGTACATTTCTGCTTATATTGTAGAAGTTTCAAAAGTTATTGAATTGTTGTTGTGTTTACAGTTCTCAAAATCAAAGCTGTGCCATGTATGTGGAATGTAGAAACAAAATTGATACTAGTAGTAATAGGGGCATCTAATACCATCTCAAAATCATCCAGAAAATACCCGAGCAACATACCAAGAAAGCACGACATCAAGAAACTACAGAAAACAGTCATACTGTGCACTGCTCACATATTTTGAAAAGTACTATTGTAAAATTCTTGATTTTAAGCTTTCGCCGTGTTCTATATGTAATATGTTTTCCAAAAGAAAACATATTACATACTATTGTAAAATTTTCACGTTCGTACTGTGCATCTTGATTTTATCAAAGTTATTCATTCACCAACAAATGCACAAGTGATTGTCTTAAAAACGATATTAAAAATTTACATTACTTCTGAACACTGCAACACACACACATCAACCAGGACATGACCAGTATATGCAGCCACATCACCACCGATTTAATCACACACCGATGTACCATAATTGACTATTTTAATATAGTGTAACTTTAGTAAGTACTGATCATGAGATCCCTGAAGATGGTGTAACTGCATTGAAACATGTCAGAGCTGTTGTAATATAAATTTTAGTATTGGTTTTAAGACAATCGCTTGTGCATTCTTTGGTGAATAAATAACTTTGATACTAATGTAAAAGTTCAAGACATTTTTCATGGGGAAATAACGAACATTATGTGTGCCATGAATTGTAACAAAATAGCTGCATCATTATACTCCCAGAAACAGTCTGTTTCAGGTATATACTTGTAAATACCCTGTATAAAGGTGATAATTGATGATGATGATGATGATAAAGCAGTAATAACTGTGACAGTAATAATCATGATGATGATAATACAGTTGTTTGTATGTATGTAGGACTAAACATCCATGCAACAAGAAAGCAGGATTTACAAGTTCTGCTTGGAACTTATTGTTTTGATCATGAATTTTTGTTACAGAATCTGACTGGTGGCAAAAATGGTGGTATATATATTACTGATGTCACAAATGCATCCAGGACAATGCTTATGAACATAAAGTCTCTCCAGTGGGATTCGACTTTGTGCAGGTATGTTGGCCCATAGAATGATGAGTTGGTTCTTGTCTCCCTACCACAGACACAGTATTAAATAAATTGATCTTTCACAACCAATCACCATTACATACATAAAGTACTTTCAGTCTGTTGTTTACTCACCTCTGATTTTTTTCAGTGCCTTCATCATTGTTACATTTTTTCATTGCTTTTATGGGTAGACTAGACATGGATATACTGCTACTAACCAACTTGTGGATTTTCCCCAATGTCAGATTTTTTCTGATTCCATCCCTTCCTACTTTTTCTGTGTTCTTTGTAGTTCTGTAGTTGTGCCTCATTTTTCTCTTTAATTGAAATCAACATGGTGTCATACTCACTTTTTTTGAATGAGGGATGGGGTAGGTGCACTCTTAGTTGATATTAACTTTAATCTTCCATCTTCCTCTCCCAGCAAACAAATGTTATGTACCCTGCATGTACAATAGAAAGTGTACGGTGACTGTGTGTTTTATTACCAATCCATTTCAGTAGAGGACTACAAGTGTGAGTGCTGAAGTTATTTTTCAGCATTCGAGGATAATGTGAATGATCTGTAAGTTAGGATTGTTAACTTACAGACAGATTGACACAAACTCTCATACCTTGAAACTGTAATAAGGTAGTAAGTAAGGTAAGGTTAGGTAAGTTTGTTTGGCTAATCTCTTTCGGAATCCATCTTTGGGACTGAATGTTGTAGTGTGGGGGGGATTTAATGTGGTTGTGTGAACCGACATGCATTTCGTTCGTTTTGTGTGAACTGGAAGGCTCTTCATTTGCCTTGCATGAACCAGAATGCGTTTCATTTGTTTTGTGTGAAGCAGCATGGCATTCTGGTGCATTCTGATCCCAGTCAGTCAGTGACTGTGCTTGTAAAATTGGTGTATTAAATGTAAAGGTGATTGAGATATCAAAGAAGTTAGAGTAGTGATGGTCTGGAGTTGGCAGCGCCATGTGTGGAATAGGCAGAAAGGTTCTGGGAAGCTAACCAGCTGTTGGGAGGTAATGCGTAAAAGAAATGATGGAGTTTAGGGATCTGTTGGAGAGGCATGCAGAGGACATGATCTGGGATATAGTTGGTAAATGGAGGTACAGGAAGTGAGGTGAGGTAACCAGGAAAGGGGATGTGAGGGAAGCTCTGAAGTTTTTTACAGTGCGAAGATTAAGAGTCTTGGGGGATGTAATGTGTCTTGTGTGAGATGATGGCACACATTGCAGAGGACTATATTTTTCCTTCAGGGTAGAAATGGGGAAAGTAGGCTGGTGGTATGGACATGGAAGTGAAGGGTCATGATGAATAGTCATGGCCATTGGAGTCCAGGGCGAGGTAAGCAGGATGGGTCCAGAACAAATAAATGAGAAACATAGGTCCTGAAAAGGGCAGCTGTACAGTGACTTGTGGTCTATGTTTCTTCCCTGGTTGTGCAGGTGTATCTTATTGTTGTTCATCCCTCTAGTCCTCAATTGGTACTTGGGTTAGATCCTGCCTGTTCCATTTGCTTATTCTGGACCTCAATTTCCTGCATCATCCCACATTATGATTGGCTATTCCTGTATTCCATGGCTTATTTCTTGTCTTACACTTCATTGTAACTGGCTGTTTAACTGGTCTGGCTGACCTGTACCCCATAGTTCTCCAAAGTGTTGGCAATCATCTGCCAGACCATGTGACATTACATCCCAGAAGACTGCAGGTTCAGTACTCATCACCCCAAGAACCTCAGATCTGACTGGTAAAATCCTTTTTACCAATATTGTGACATTTAACCTTCCTCAACCACAGATTTAGAGAAAAATATATTTTCCATATTCCTGTCCTTTGGGTTATTACACTTTGTGCTAAGGTAGATGTGTTTGAACATTACAGAGGAACATACTGCTTTGATATCTTCTCCTTGAAGATGGAGGCAGTATGTTATTCTGAAACATTTGTACCCACATGCAAGACTGTATGGTGTCAGACCAAAGAAGACCACAGTGTGAATCTCCACTGTCATGAAAATTGCAAACTCAAATGCTTTGTTGTTTTTAGGTTCTTTGGTATTCCAATGGATTTGTTGCCTGAGATTCGCAGCTCATCAGAAATTTATGGCTGCTTGGCAGATGGATCATTGCAAGGCGTACCAATATCAGGGGTAACTAGGAGCAGATGCATTGAGTTTGAAAAAGTACAAATTACATGTCTTTATAAAGGCTGAAAAACAGCTGAGCAAGTAGATTGTTTTTTCCTATCAGATGGGTTGCATTTATGCCTTGATCCCTTACTGTGACGTGTCTACTTTTGTGGAAGATTTCTGATTTATTTGATGGAAATGAAACAATAAGTGTGACATACTGAATTGGCATAATTTCATTTCAGTGTTTAGGTGATCAGCAGTCAGCTCTTGTAGGACAGATGTGCTTCAGACAGGGTCAAGCCAAGAACACATATGGCACTGGATGCTTCTTGTTGTATAACACCGGTCAGTCTGTAAGTCCGAAATGAAAACAGTGTGTCCTCACATTATGTAATCTTTCCCTTGTAGGAGTTATAAAAATGACCCAGCAATCCATGATATGGACCATAAATTTTGCCTTACAGAAATACAGATAAATATTAAAAAGTTTTTAAACACAAAATGTGGAACAAATTATTTGGTATGAAATTCGGATCACGTATGAGCATCTGTTGATCATGTAGTAGGATATGTAATTGGCCATTGGCTAAACTACACACATGCATCAGTGATGTTGGGGTTTGACAGGTAGTGTGGTTGCTATTCCTAGTTTATTATAGCTTGTGCGTTAGGTTACCCTTATTTAAGGTAAAATTTTTTATTACAACCTCAGACCTCGGAAATGTCCATAGGACTGTATCTCGCTTATGTCATGAAAGTCAGTGGAAAATAAGGACCATGTTACAGAATTTCAAGATACAAATACATAATCAGCAACACATTGATTCTGTAACATGTAGGTTTGTTGTTGGTTCACATATTTGTATACACGGAATCAGAGGAGGCGCTTTATGAAAGAGGGAAGTAGCTGTATTCTATAGATAACTGTAATTTGTATTTTAAAATTACTGGATGAATTCCTATTGTCACAGACACATCAGCATTGTTTCAGACAGAAACTTCATCTCTTTCTGCTCCAAAAGCTGTCGATAGGCAAGATTGACTGTTCAGTCACATGTTCATTTCATTTTCCAGTAAATAAATAAATATAAATTTCTATGCAGTTTTCAGTTACTCATTTTAAATAGCCCCAGAACGTCTTTTTATATATAGAGTAACATTGCACCTAAACTAATGGTATGGCCATTGAAAGTTCAGTGGTATTTGTCAGTTTTACAGATAACCCTGCCATTTGATGTGCTATTACATATTCTTCCCTTTGGAATCACAGTTTATTGAATATTTATGCCATGAATTTGAAATGTTCTGAGAATACACCTGTATAGAACATGTGAAATTATAATGACAATAACAATGATGATGATGATCAACATCATCATCTAGCAGTGCTTTTTTTTTTGGCAAAAGCCAGCATTAACACTGAGTGCTGTTAATTGCTGGCATCTTTTGGTCTTATCATAGGCAACAGGAATTATTTTTGTATTTGGGTTTCATGTAGAGATGTTGTAACTTTCCTTTTCATGTGTTTGTTATAGAGACAGTTTTTAAAACAGCAACAAGAACAGGCCCAGAATTGTGTATTTTGTTCTGATGCATACCGTAGCCTCATTTATTGGTTAAATTTTTAATTGTCGCAAGATTCCCACTGCTGTAGGTAACTGCCATTTTTAGGTTTCAGTTCTGTCCATGTCGTTATTATAGTAGGCAGTTGTTGCCTCAACTGCATATTGTTTGGCTGTAAATACATTTCAGGTAGTTCTTGCTTTGTGCAATTAATGTGTTTGTGAAAACTACCACATAAATTGACGTAAAACCATGACCATTTTCTGATAGAAGATAGTTGATATTTCTAGGTTTGTGGGAGTAATTTCCTGTATTAGCTTATCGAGTATCACCAAAAGAACACACTACCATGAGTGTAATATTGTACAATATTCTAAAATACAAGTGAGATTTTTTTTTGAAAAACCATTTGCAAGGTTGACCTTCCCTTTCATATCTTTGCACATTCCAATGTACCAAGTGATGGCTGCTTGCACATTCAAACATTCAAAGCAACGTTTGAGCTGCATTCCATATTAGGACCATCATTATCTGCTCTGATGACAGTACTAAACAGTGACACCCTCTTCACAGTGTCCATGATCATAACAGCTGATTCATGACTGGTGTGAAGACTGGTGTGAAGAGTGGATTTGTTTGGTCAAGGTGCATGACTAATCCCTCTTCACAGTGTCCGTGATCATAACAGCTGATTCATGACTGGTGTGAAGAGTGGATTTGTTTGGTCAAGGTGCATGACTAATATCATCAGTTCTTTCTCTTGTTCATATCTTCTTAGAACATTGATTTTTACCTTAGTAGAAACCTCTTAATGTGTCTCAGTGCTGGAGCTTGTGTGGGAAGTAGGAACATGCTAGCTTGACATGCTGGAAGGACAAACAGGTCAGGACAGTGCAAAAACAATGTTTATTGTAAATTCATTCTAAAGTCATATAGAAACAGGCTGGTCCTAGTGAGAAGAGACTGGTGACAAGATGCTGGCACATGTTACACAGAGTTGGTAATGAGTTGTGAGTCTCATCTACTCTTTCTGCAAAGTGAATGTTTTATGAATAGAATTCCCAGGGTTTCTTGCATCATGCTTTGAGAGTTCCTTTCAGACTGCAAAAATTTAATTTTTTGACTGCATAAATTGAGAACATGCCTAAATTAATAAGCCATATAAATTCAAATGCACATAAATCAAAACCCCGTAAATTTAGAACTACCTGTGTCTAGATTTTTGCTTGGTTATGTCTTTATACATTTTTTATTTTACTATACTATATCTGATTGTGTATTACATTGTTGTATATTACATTATATTTATTATTTTAGTTCAGATCCATTTAATCCCTCCTTGCTGAGGGTCTGAGTGTCGGTGCTTTACCACCTTTCACATCTGTCATCTCTGAGACGGCAGGCATAAGCTGCTAGTGGGTTTATTTGTCTCTCTGTACATAGTGGCACAGCTTCTTCATTCAGAATGCTTCCACAAAGTTAATTGTTACAAGCTGAAACTACTTGGTGTACTTAAAGGGTAGAACTCTTCTGCACATTCATTTTTAGGCCTTACTATTACCATGAGATAAAGCATTCAAATTCTTATTTATTCTGATTTCCTGATTTTATGGAGGCCTGTCTATTCTCGCAGGTCTTCTGAGAACAATGATTCACCTTGTGTCAGTATTGGCTTCATTACATATACGTACACACAGAGGAATTTGGGTACAGTACAGAAAACTAGAGGAGGGATAGAAGTCCGGATGAAGGACTGATTGATACATTGCATCCTCTTCTGCAGACATCCTTGAGCAGAATCAAGCTTTGGCTCTTTGTTTATCAGCTTCTGAACTCATTTGGAAGTAGCTTCACCAGATTTTGACAGAAAACTTCAATTTCAAGTAGGTCTGAGGTTGCTGCCAATGTATGTGAACTGGTTGGTGGAATGGGAATCCTTGAAAGCAGTTTACAAGGAGCTGCTACTGTTGTTGGCATAGGGTAGTCTTGATAAGTCATTTCCTTTAGTGAATTCAACCTTAGCTTCGCTTACTTTTGACAGACATTGTAATCTGATTCAGAAATGTCCATCCAATTTGTGTGTTTGTGTGTGTGAGTGGCAGGCAGGAAGCTGAAGTGTTGGCAAATACGTTTTGCATCCCAGTGTACTTTTGACTTCACATTGTGACAGAATTCAAATTTTAAATGTTGGACTATTTTACAAATGTTGTGTGGCTTTACCAAGGGCCCTATGGCTTTTAAAATGGCTGTTGCTGTACACCACTGGGTACCTTAGATGTAAATCATCAGCAAGTGTTCATTTCCTCTTTGCCCTTATGGTATTCTGTCAGACCAGGAGGTCACTTCTTGATTTCATTCCTGACATTAATGAAATGGGCTCTTTGTTCCAGGAGAACTGTGACAAGGTTGTTAAAACCCCTCCTAATTCTTCATTCTTATGATTGTTAAATGTCGCACTTGTCAGGAACTTGATAGCGTGTGTATACCGACAGTGTATGAAGTAATGAAGGAGATTAACAGTTTGGTTCCATTCCTTATTCATGTCTCTGCTAATTCTGTTGTCATTCTCTGGAGTATGTAGTTGCCTAGTGCATATTTTTGTAATTTTAATAGATCAGGCCACATTCATTACGATTGTCCATCCAGGTGATTTACCATCTGCGTGCTCTGTTTGTGATTATACGTTTTGCGGTTATGTGAGGTATGTGCAGTTTGAACAGCATCTTACACATTTCAGTATTGTTCTTGGCTATGGTCTCTCTGAGGCTGAACTTGGGTTTGATGCCAGCCATTTTTTTATTCGTACACCTGTATATCGAAGGTTACTTTTATCAGGCCATGTTATGATATAGCAGTGGCATGTCAATGTGCAGTGTTTCACTGCTCATACGATTCATTCTTTGGTATAGTCCATGGTTACATGCATAGTTCAGATTTGTAGATGGACCTAGAATTGTAGGGTCTTTGTCATCCATGATTTGGTGCATCATGTTATTCTTGACTTTTGGGTGTTTTAACAAAATAGGCCTGCTTATGGACCTATAACAGAGGCTAGTATTTTTCAAGTTCAGGTCCTCTGATAACTTTTCACTTATAGCAGGGAGAGGCATTTACTAACTCAGAAAGTGCATTTGCACTTATAGATGAAGCTAGTGCAGATTTGTCTCATTTTCCTGAAGACAGATTATGCCAGATCTCAGCTGTGATCATTGAATTCCCATGTTTTCTGATGTCAAAATTAGGACTGACATAACATTTAAAATATTATATCAAACTCCTTGATATAATTTCCAGTTCGTAATTCCTCCTTATTGACTCATGCAGCACAATGTGGCAGTTTTGTGTGAACATGTCCAGATAATGCTGGAACTGGGTGTTATTATTTGGCCTTACACCTCACCATGTTCCAATCTGATTTTTCTTGTCCCCAAAGAATAATATGGCCTTAAGCCAGTTATGGATTACTGTGCCATGAATGAGAAGATTCATGTCGATTCAGTGTCATTGTTGTATGTTCTTTTATGCCGTCTCTGATTTTCCTGTGCTTAGGGTTTTTCTTTGTAGATTTGAACTCTGCTTGCCACCAAAATGCTAGACTGAATGGTCAAAACCACTTGATGTTTTTGCAACTGATGGGAATTGGCAGGGCTAATGCACTCCTACTCCTCTCTTCATTGTTTTAGAGTTCAGATTTGTGCTTTATTTTTCTGGATAACCTGTTCATACAGTAACATTTTTTAAGCACAATCCCACCAGTTGTGTCAATTGTATTACAAGTTACGTGATGCCGGTCGCATGGATGAGGTGGCAGATATTGGCTTTGCAACTTCCTGCAACATTTTCTTCGGGCATATATCTGTTTCCATTTGGTCTGTTGTGTTGGTTATAATCAAAGTTGAGCTTTTTTAAATTAACCACCTTGTGACATAAAGGATTGTGAGGATGATCAGTTATTTTCATAATTGAATAACCAGATTTGGCTTAATATGTTGCCCTAAATCAATGCCTGGCAGCAGACAAATACTGGATTTACTATTTTGTAGGACCAACTTTGTATGCACTAAGTATGTTCTTTACACGTAAATTCTTATATGTGTCCACCATCAGGGAGTCTTTGATGCCGTTTTCATAACGCTTTCGATTGGCCCATTGTACAATAGGTGAATGATGACACGTGTGGCGTGCTGAAACATGTTGGAGAATTGATAACATCTGAAGCATATATTTAGTGTGTATAAATTTGGTTCTAAAATATAATTATCAAATGATGCATGATACTTACAATATTAAAATTTTGTATTTGTTTGATGCCTTTATCAACAAGCTGCCTTTAAAGATGTCATGTGGAGGATTATGAACCCTTGTATTCTGTGTGTGGCACACTTTGTCATATGTTCACCATGCAAACCAAAACCTCTTCTACTGTGTTGGGCATCTGGTCTCTTGCAGGATTTTGATCTGATCATAAGAGGAGATTTTCAAGTTATGTATTACAACCTCTCTTGGTGCTTTTTATCTTGGAAGAATTTTGAGCTTAACTGAAACATGTTGGGTGACTTTGAAACCCCAACCAGTTGTTCATGTGGTGACTTTCTCATTTGCATTATTTTAACACTGTATGCCACTAGATAATTAGGCAAGCTTTCATCATCTAAATTGTCTGTAATACCCATAGCTTGAAGGTGGGACCGATAGGTTGACCCAAAATGTGGGTAACAAACTACTAATCTGTGCTGCATAAAATTCTAGACTAGCGCACATCTAATTTACACCACAATGGAAGCCCAAAACACGGATATAATGTTGAATTTTAAAGTATCAACACAATAACATCTCAGTAAAATCTGTGTGCATTGTCATAACTCATCGTTAATGTGCAGTGTGCAATATTAATAAAGCATCAAAACAAGAAACCATGTAATAATTCTTATCCTTCAAGAAATTAGAAGAAAAAGTGTTTCGTATTGATATATGGCATTGCAACTGTGGACACTGTGTTCTGGAAAAACACAGTGTTTACGCAGTTGTATTGTAGAACTGATAACACATGTATCAAATTTTGAACATGTACAGTATGTGTTTGTGGGCCGGGTAGCTCAGTTGCTATAGCGACTGGCTACAGGTGGACAGTCCAGGGATCGAATCCTGGTGGGGGCAAGATTTTCCGCACCTGTTCAGACCAGCCCTGGTGCCCACCTGGCCTCCTGTACAATGGGTACCTGGTCTTTCCGGGGGGTAAAGAGTAGCTGGGGTGTGACACTGACCCCTCACCCTCTTCTAGTGCCGTAGTCAAGAAAGAGTAGAGCTATACCTCTACTCCCCCTATGGGCTGTGTGGCCTGTACAGAGCCTCAGTGTCTGTACAAGGGTGCACTTTATCCTTTTTTTTTTTTTTTAACAGTATATGTTTATGTAGAAAATGCACCCATTTTCCAGATTTCTGTTTTCATGAATTGCGTTGAATGTAAGGAACAAAAATTACAGAGAGTCAGTTGTAAAATTCCTTTTAATATATGCTGTTATTTACATCTTGTAAGGGTTCTCCCAGGCACAAAACACATTCTTGCATTAGTGATTAAAAATAACCATAATTCTTCGCAGCTGACATTTCTCAATGACTCTGACTTCAACACTTATGTGCCCTTCCACCTCATCGAGTATGCCACTTTGCATAAACTTTGACTTCCAAGTGTCTTGAAGAAGGTAGTGGGTTGTAGAGAGGTCAGGGGAACTGACTGGCAAGGCAGTGTCACCAAAGCATGACATAACGCATCCAGGAAACATGGGTCTCAAGCAGTGTATTGGTACACATGCTGTGTGTTCGTTGGCACTGACTTGCTGAAACCACAGCTCACCATCAAAGTTGTCAGTATCTATTTCTGTCTTCAGCATTGCTCAATGTCATGCTAAGTTTACAAGTACCCTACGGTTGCCTTCCTCAAAGAAGTGTGGTCCATTAATTCCAAAAACTGGCACTGCACATGGAATGGTGACTGTCAAACTGTGTAGAAGTTTTCTGAACATGTGACATTGCTCCGATATTGGCAATGTTTCTTGGCATACCCACAGAGATGAGAGTGTGGATCATTAGATATATCATTCTTTGAAGAACATTTGTATCCAGCATATACATGAACCACCTGCAGACAATAAAGAGTTTCTTCACTTCCTACACTAAGCTGCTGTACCACTGTATGAAAGTGCACAACTTGCAGGGCATAAAGACACAGAACTTGGCTGTGTTATTGTAGTACGAGGCTTATTCAGAAAGTAAGTGCCATTTCGCTGTAAAAAAAATGTTTAAGGTTACTTGTAAAATTTTATTGTTATCAGATTCTACATTCTTCAAACTATTTTTCCACATATTCGCCACCATTATTGAGGCACTTATCGTAGCGGGGTACAAGTTTGTGTATACCCTCCTCACAGAATGCGGCCGCCTGCAATCCAAGTGACTACTGACAGTGTCATAGTGTAGAGTCCTTGAAATCTGAGGAAAGTGCAGGGACAGATCAGAAATTGTGAAATGTCTGTCTTCACACACTCTTTCGTTGACCTTACGCACCAAATCATCATTCACCAAAGGTGGACGCCCACTTCGCGCCTCATCGTGCATGTTCTCTCCTCCTTCATTGAACATCCGAAATCATTTCCTAACCATGCCATCACTCATCGCATTGTCACCATACACTTGACAGATCTGGTGATGAATCTCACTTGGTAGCACATTCCTAGCATTCAAAAAACAAATTACAGTCCGTATTTCACAGTCGGCGGCCCCTTCAATTGTCTTAAACATGTTTAATGCACAGGAACAAACATAAACATAACACGAATTTCACGAAATGGTGTCTGTGGCTTCTCATTTGATAGAGGAAGTCACTGCACATGTGCAAAGTGACAGTCTCGAGGATGCGCGAGAGATTTGCGCAGACGGTACTTACTTTTCGAATAACCTATGTACATTAGTTACAGCTGAGTTCTAATAATTGTCACATTCTTTTGGTGCATCCTTTACAAAAGTAAGTGTATGTATGTGAAAGATGAAGTATGCATGGGTTTACCTGGTTCAGCATTGTGGACTGGGTTGAATGTAACATAAAATTCAGTGACATTGACTCCTACAAGTCAAAACATGTAATGCAATAGGCATTTTTGTGATTTTTCAAACAAAGATTAGTTCCATCAATTAATAACAAAAATGTTATTCTTTCATTGTGTGAATACTATGCAACTGTGCACATCTCATCAAACGTACAAATTTGTGTTTAACAGCGTTAGAATTAATTCCATCTTTACATATCTTGAAATCTTTTATTTTTAATTGGCCATGTGTCACATATTTTCAATGATGTATGTGTGTAGTCCAGTTGGCTAAGCCAGACATGTATTTTATTTTCCTAATGGCAGGTACATTGACTGTTTATCATTGACCTATGCGACCAATAAAAGTAAAACGTTAAAATTACAGTATAGATACTAAAAACATTCAAAGTAAATATGAAAGTCCTAATGATAAGAAGTA
>Ga0123354_10012531_pt1 | contig 13138 bp, 2 predicted proteins | sample TergutLab28metaG_2_FD_97872 | JGI IMG/M metagenome (GOLD analysis project Ga0123354, IMG submission 97872) | Labiotermes labralis P4 segment gut microbial communities from Petit-Saut dam, French Guiana - Lab288 P4 | ecosystem: Host-associated > Arthropoda: Insects > Digestive system > Gut ...
AACACAATTAATGTCGGCAAACAATTTTTAGTATGCTATCAAAAAACTTATTTTTTAAAACAAACGTAATTTTTTTTAATCCTCAAATTCATTCCCCCCCCCCCCCTCCCCACCCCAAACAAAAATTACGGGTTCGCCCAAGTAACTAGACGTCCAGAACCGCAGACCATGCCAACGGTGGCCCCGGTCACAAGCAGCAGTTACAAACCATTATGTGTGTGGCAGACCTATATGAACAGAACCTGCTGACACAGTATTAGTAGCTTATCAAAACGTCAAGAGAGGCAAGCATGAATAAATTCACGAAATGCCAGCGAAATGATCATGAGGTTCGAAATGAGGTTATCACACGCACACAGATATTCGTTTTAAGACAAAAAAATTACCGTCCAATGGATTTTCTTAAACGCGAATTTGCCCTTATCGATCTTTCGACACATAATAATAATAATAATAATAAATATTGAACACAGAGACAGATAGCAAGTGCAGACTTTGCCAACAATTTGACGAGACAATAGACCACATAATATCAGTATGCCCAATACTGGCAAAAGAAGAGTACACAAAAAGACATGATAGTGTGTGTGCACAACTACACTTCAACATATGCAAGGAAACAGGAGTACAATTGGACAAAAAACATTGGTACGAGCATGTGCCAAAATCAGTAGAAACAAGTCAAGGAAGGAAGGTAACCATACAGTAACTGATTTGTCACGTTGCATGTTTTATAGTGTTCTCCAATTATATCACAACAATTCCTCCTTTTCGAATGCCTTCCAGATATTTCAGCACTGGTACTACTGGAAGGACAGTGCACGATTTGTTGTACGGTTGACCAGGAGGGTGGGCAGACTGACAAACGCTTACAACTGCACTTGACACTTGGCCGTTTCAATACATCCCTGACGCAAACGTATCTTACTGCAGCTTCGTGCAAAACATTACATTGTGATGAATTCTTACTTGCACAATACTCCGAGTTTGATTTGAAAATGTTAGCGCTCCTCTCTCTCTCCTTCCCACCCGCCTTCTCCTATTTCGCCACTCGGGGTTCGAGACAACTGAGTTTCTACAAGGTGAGATTGTCACCCTGCGTCTACTGCTATGTAAATGTCGCAAAGAGCAACATTCGATCCAGCAGTTAAATCCATTCAGTTCCGAAATAAAACATACAGGAACGTGTCATCATCATAAGGTAAATAAACACACAAACTGAAAGCAACTTACTGCATAGTCAGACACAGCCCCACCCTATTTCTGTGTCATCGCCGCCCGTAAACCAAGGGGGCCCACAAAGTCCTGATTTAGTGAAAACAAAGCCTCTTGGGTTAGGCCTTTCAGAATTTCTGCACCGCTTCCTTCCATGATACTAATCACTTAGGACACACCAATATCAATATGGGCTTTTGGCTTCTCCCGAATACCTCAACACATCCCACACAGCCAACAGTACGCCATACTCGCCCGGCCAGCCCTGGATGTTCCCACCCACCCTTAGACTTCCCTCTTGTTTCATATGGTTATCGCGACAGTGAACTGACATATTTGCATACACCGCACTAGCTTTCACGTCCTCTTGAGTACGAAAACCTCATCACAGATTGTCGTTCTTTGGTGCATTGTATCAATGCAGCGCGTAAAGTTAAATGTGTCACAGTATTAGCACTACTTCAAAAGGCTATCAACCAACCGGGAGAAAATAGCATTTTATTTTGTTTTTATACATCACGTTTACAGTGCAGCAAACGCCACTTTGAAGCTTAGTTCTTTACCTACCCTCTCTACACACACACACACACAGGCATATATATACACACACACACACACACACACACACACACACAAACAAACATACACACGCGAATACATATAAAGTTTTCAAATAAAACTGAACTCCACATTTTTAAGCTCCTAGGTTCAGAATGTGAACATTTGGAACCTGCACAGAGATGCTCTATGTCTTCCAACATCTCGTTCCTGAAATATACTGACATGTCCACACACACAAACAAACATTTCCATCACCCCGCTCATTAAGTGCAAAAAGTTTTTTAAACGGATGAATAATATTCTACTAATTTGCAAAAAATGGCCAATTCATTATACCATTAGATCATTAGACCTACTGGACAGTGTTCACTGTCTGAAGTACAGGCCCAGTTCACTTCACAACATGCCAACACTTGGCTCCGAACCATAAGTACCGATATTACTAAAAAAAAAAGGCACGTTAGTATCATGGCCACCAATCATCGGACGATACGAAGGACACCCACATTCTGTTACGTCTCACACGCATACATCACATATCAGCTAAACCATTGGACAATGTGCAACATAACATTAGTTATAACTGGACGAATATGCGTGCACGTTTTACCTTGACATCAAAGTAGTGAACTGGATTAAGTCATCATCGCCACTGTCACCACCAGCATAATCAACGGAAGTCAGAATGACTTACCTGAAACAGAAAAGAAAAAAAAACCGAATCTAATAAATTTCGCAATTGCGAGTATCAAAATATCTTCTCTACAATTACACATTTCTTCGAAGAGTGCCAGGTGACATTCACTTCACAGTCATCCTCACATGCGTCTCTCACTTGGAAAGGTACAGTTTAATATGTGCCAGCTGACTGCAAGGGCTGGTGTTATGGTAACGCTCTAGATTTGCTTTATGAAGGTATCTGGTTCAAATGCGTCCTAAAGTTCTTAGTGGTTTTCTTCAGTTCCTCCACGCAAATGCCGGGACAGTCCCAAGATTACCAATATCCCGTTCAAAATCGCCATTCGCCAACAGCCCAATCTCAAAGCGTTAAACAGTCTTCAATGCTGTCAGCGTCAGAGATACAGGAAACTTTCACTTTACGAAAACAGAATTCGGGGGAAAACATATGGATGGAAGGCAGGAGACCAACAGGATGCTAAAGACACTTTAAATCGAATTCTTCACCACACAGCAATAGGGGTGAAACTGACGGAACACGCCGGACACATGAGGCAGACATGTGACGACGTTAAATGAAATTCTCACTGAGGTACGTATAAAGATTTCCGTCTTCTAGATGTGACACCGTGTAATTTCGTTAGACAGGTATCACCCAGCTCATGAGTGGTACATGTTCAGTTCTAAATATGAGAGAAGTTACGGTTCGTCCGAAACATCGGGACCTATCCACCAAACTACACAACGTTACATCACGTGAAAATGTTAAAATATGTGAAATTTAGGTCGGGAAACCTGAAAGGTGGGGACCACTGGCGATGTACAGGGGTAGGTCGACAATTTTAGACCTACAACAGACCTCAAAGAAGATAGGTAGTGGATTCAGCTGGCTCAAAACAGGGTCCAGCGGTGGACCCACGCCACGGTGACGAACCTTCCAGTTCCACAGTGGGCGGAATTTTTCTTGGGCAGCTAGACAGCGGTCCGTTTTTCAAGGACTCTGCTCCCTAGTGACAGCCAGGCACAGTGTTGGAGATAAAAATGTGCGCTCTACATAGGTTTGTTGCAAAGGATAAGGTGACCAGAGTGGTAAGACGGGTAGGAGAGGAGGATGTCAAATCCTCAGCCAAGATGGGAGACCCGTTAGCGTAACCACAATCTCCGTTACAGCGTTACTGCCCAGCAATGAGTTTAGTGCGTGGGAATGGCTAAAGAGACTTCCGTCAAAGCCCTTAGCTTTTTGGTTCGTGTTGGTTGGGCTGCGTCAATTCTAAGCCGGCAATACCTTTGCCAGACAGTCTAAGTTACTGTCCTACCCAGAAGCGAGTAACGTTGGAAAACGCACGGTATGGTTCCAGCAATTACAGTTTCGTACTTCTGGAATAAAACAGTTAATTTCCGTTTCGTCTGCGACAAATACACGTGCAAACAGATGTCCTGCCATTAAAACTTCTTAACATGACGGCCAAGGTACTGTGTGCCACGCCACAGCCGCGTTTCGAGTACTCATGACCAACATGACAAAAGTTTACTTTCTCTATATGCTTTCTTAATCTGACATCTACAAACCCCGACATCAGAGGATGTGTAAAGACCATCCTCCCTTCGGTTCCCGACAAATACAGTCTCAAAATAACGCTGGGGCCATTCATTTATTGGTAAAAGTTTCCGGGGATGAAGGGCATGGCGAGCTGATCACACGCCTTCATCTAATGAGGAGGTTGGAAGCCAGCAGCACTGTAACGCTTCTTTTGCCACACGTCTTCATTGCACACCTTTTACTCCGCATCTTTACAGCTAAGCCAGTGGGATGTCAACGTGGGGTCAGTGGACAAATGAGACCCGCGAATACTGGCCAGGGATCCGCGATTTTCCTGATCGTGTTTTCTTGTCATTACTGCTAGAACAATAAACGATTTTGAAAGGAATGTTCATGTTTTCACAAATTTTTTATACTTCAAGTACTCGCAAGTTTCTGGGGGGGACCTCGGTGGCACAGCGGTTAAGACGCTGTGCTACAAATCGGAAGGTCGCTGGTTCAATTCCAGCTGGTGTCATTATAACTTTTCAATGACATAAAATCCTTCCGGTCGCACTATGTTCCTGGGGCCGACTCAGCCTCTAACAGAAATGAGTGCCAGGAGAATTTCCTGGGGTAAAAACGGCCGGTGCGTAAGGCGGACAACCTTACCACCATCCTGTGCCGTTGTCATGAAATCTGGGAACCCTAACTTCCTGGAACCCTCTGGGCCACTCCAGGCCTGCGACGGGACTGCTTTACCTTTTTACTCGCAAGTTACTTGTTTGTAATTATTCAAACTTTACGTTACACCCAGCTGTGCCTTAGGGATCCGCGAGTTGGGACAATTTTGTGGAGGGGGTCCGCATAATTTGTGGCACTTTTTCAAGAGGCCGTGGTTCTAGAAAGATTGAGAAACAAAGATCTCAACGACTGGCATTTATTTCTTGGAATACAGGTAGAACGAACCGGCAGCAGTCTCGATGATCAGTCCCCATGTCAACATACACAGTGACGCCCACGTTAGGGATCATTCATGATGTGTCCAAAAAAGGAGCTTCCAAAACGATTATTTCAAAAGACCTCACTGATAATGAACAGCTGTCGAACGTATGTTTCACAATGACACTTCAATTCACTGCGATCACTTCGTATTTTCGGAGCAAAATTCATGACTGGAGAAGTTTTAAAGATCCGCGAGGAAAAAGATAAGATGTAGTAATTTACTGCAGTAATTAAAAACTTTAATCTGGCCTCTACGGAGGCGGCTTGTTCAAACAGAGACAATGTCACAGCTACAATCCACGACATTACGAACGCAGTAATATCTGCATTGGATGACTGGGTTTTATGAGTACATAATATCGACGGTAAGACAGTGATTAGCAGTGCAAAATTTCAGTAAATAAGACACAACTTACTTAATAAAAACTGCTACACGTTTCGGCCGATGCATAAAGCTATCATCATGCTACTATACAAATTATATACAGAATATCCATAGTTAATTACTGCATGACCATTTTCGAAAAAGTGGGATCACGGGTTGTATTACGTTATACTCACTCACTCACTCCATGGGGCACAGTCCTCCTTGGGAGGCTAAGCGGTTCTCAGCCAGTAATGAAATGACCCGCATTTTATGGAACCCGAAGGTTCATTACCGCATTCAAAACAGCCCGCCACCTGTCCATATCCTTTGCGCTCTACTTTATACACCCTATAAAATATAGTAACGGAATAATATAAAGTATTTTTAAAATGTCTCCTTTCCTCCTCCTCCTCCTCCTCAGGCATTACCGTCCATTGTGGAGCTTGGCGTCCATACTGCTTTCTTCCATTCCTTCCGATATCTAGCCACAGTATGCCAATTTCGTATTCCTATTATCTTCAGATCCTCTTCAACCTCATACCTGTGGTATCATTTTTCCTTATTCCTCCAATTCTGGCAGTCACTATTTGTTTCGGCACTTCTTCGTTCCTCGGCCTTTCGCTATAAGTATACCACCTTATTCTGAGCAATTTTAAACAATCTTTACCCCTTGTAATGCATCCTGCACCTCTTTATTTGTTTCTACTCTCCAGGTTTCTTCTTCTGTTATTGTACTATGAAGTTTTCTGACAATCCCCCTTTCCGAGTATTCTAAGACCATTCATTTCTTCTGACGTCACTGTACAGGCCTCCGCACCACAGCTTATACATTTTGTATAAACTTTTAATTCAGGGACAGCCTGAAAAGTTTATTATGTGATGTGTATGTGATGGTTATGTGATGAGTATGTGATGGTTATGTGATGAGTATGTGATGGTTATGTGATGAGTATGTGGTATGTGATGGTTATGTGTCGAGTATGTGATGGTTATGTGATGAGTATGTGATGGTTATGTGATGAGTATGTGGTGAGTATGTGATGGTTATGTGGTGAGTATATGATGGTTATGTGATGAGTATGTGATGGTTATGTGATGAGTATGAGCGGTTGGCTGCGATAATTTTAGAATCGATGTCCGTTCAGCTTATAATTTTCCTTATCTAGAATTAATCCCAAGTACGTGAATCTATGAACTCCTTCAAAATTCAAATCGCATATTGTTACTGTGTCCTGACATTTTCATGTACTTCGGTTTCCTCTTCATTAATTTTTAAGCCCCGTTTTCTCCTTTTAAAAAGCATTACTAAATTATTCTGAAGTCTTCTTTCTCTGCACGAACTATACAACAAAATCAGAACTGCATTATACTTCCCTTACGTAAGTTCTACCAAAATGAACAGTTACACCGTCTTACTGATTGCCTGCGACTGCGAACGGTTCAATTTCTGCGTAAATTATTATTTTTACCAAGTTATTCTTTCGCTCAGTAAGACGTCTTGTGCATAAAATTCTATCAGGAAAAGAACAAAACCAGACAATGCTTTGGTTAACATGTTTCATATACCTTAGCTACACAATGAATTTCTACTAAAGCTGATATAGGACGGATACACTACTTGTTAAGAGTTCATACTGCAGCATTGTAACCCACGTTATGCCTATTCCGGTGGACGTGCGGTCTAAGGCGCAGGTCTGCGGCCGTTAGACTTTTTTAGCACTGCGGTTTCGAAGCCGTCTGAAAGCGTTGATGTCTGTCTCTTGTGAATGTTGTGTGTTGTCACGTGGAGATCTCTGCGACGGGCCGATCCTATGTCCAGAGGAGTCCTACAAAGTGTTGTACGTCTTAACTGGGTGTGATCTCCAAACCTGAAAAATGAGGCGGCCTAGGTTCTAGTAGGGCTGTTGCGAGCGCCCTCCACCTCCCCCCCCACTCCCCCCTCCGCGGGAACGGTTTACGGTACGTAATTATTCTCCATCTCATGTAACGTTCAACAATCTCACAAATCTTTACGAACAATCCGCAAAGCAAGGTAACATCCCGACAATAAACTAATATTTCATTACAATTGTACAATGAATCTAATTAGAAAGCGTTTTAACCTACGCCGGCGTTACGAGTAACGGGTATCTCCTCAGTGAATTCAAAGCTGTCTGTATTTTTCTGTTGCACTTAAAGACAGTAAGTTCTGTAAAGAGCCAATAACACCGAATTTACGCTTCCATCTGCACAGACTCCAGAGAAGTTGTTACACGATGGCGCCCCTAGGGTTAGGTACCGGTTTCGAAAGCAAAGACACATAAAGGTACAACGGCCAATGCACAGGTTAGCTGTTAGCTTCATGGCTCTTACCTCTTTACTCCTCAGGCCACCCCCGGCACAAAATGAACAGCCAACGGGATGTCACACAATACTTGAGCTTTCGTACTAAGTAAACCGAATGCTCTCAATAAATCAGTATATTTCTTCCGGTTCTTCCGTAAGACTTACTTCAACACGGGAAGCTGTAAAAGCAGAACACTAATCCGTGTACCCCCCCCCACACACACACACACACACACACACACACACACAAACATACACAGAAATTCCAATCCCAGTACCTGCTTAACGCAAAATACTGTACGGCAACGTACCTGTAAAAATCCGGTGCGAGCGGAGCACAAAAGGTGTTTTTGCAACACATTATATGACCAACGTGTTCTAAGATTTTCCGTTGAAGACGAATGCGAAAACCAATCTAACAAGCATAGTCTAACGTCTTAAAAAAACATTTAACCTGGCTTCAGGAACATAAAAAGGTTATTTAAGCTGTTAACACTTTTAAGAGTTTCATTAGCTACTGAATACATGCTAATTCAAGCACCTAGATATTTTTATCTCATCCACCATTCTTCAGCAACCATCTGAAACGTACATAAATCTAATCTAATCTACTGATGGTAATCACACGCCAGTTATCAATATTAAGCAGACTTCATTACAGCACAATAACCATATATATATATATATACAGCCTATTACTCACGGGCCAAGTTCATGCGTGAACTACAGCACATGATTCAGATATACTTTCTTCAAAAGACTCACGCTTCGTCCACCGCACCTACCGTCTACCGTGAAACAGCTGTAGGAGCTTATTCAGGACTTCAGACGACTTGTAAACCTCGGAGGTAAAAGCAGTCCCGTTACAGGCGTGGAGTGGCCCAGAGGGTTCCAGGAAGTTAAGGTTCCCAGATTTCACGACAACGGCACAGGATGGTGGTAAGGTTGTCAGCCTTACGCACAGGTCGCCTTTACCCCCAGGAAATGCTCCTGGTACTCATTTCTGTTAGAGGCAAACTTGAGGGGTAACTGCGTGAATTTGTGGTGCGTGATATGAGTGTCCTGTAACGGGAATTCATACTTGGTTTCCGGTGGCGCGCGATCGAAGCCAGACGTCTTGACTAGACTATGCCCCAGCGGAACAAAACCAGAAAGACAATCATCGTAACTTCGTGAAATAATGGATCTGAAATGTTAAGGCACGAGCAGGACTCTTCTTGGCTCGTGGCATCTACTGCTCGGTGAGCCCAGCCATGCCGGATGCCAAAGTGTGACTGCAGTCTCAGGAACTGGTGCAAAACGTTGCGACCACTGCCGACGTGAAGGGGGGGGGGGCGTCCGGAGGCTGACCATGTTGAATATGTTATTGTCTTTCTCCGTAGTATCATTATTAGTCAACCGTACAAATTAATCCTGTCATACCAAGCCCACGCGACTCTGCAACTGTCAGTCAGTCTTTCCGATTTAGTGTAAATATTATTAGCCGGTCCACCCTTGCTGGAGGGGGGGGTTCCAAAAATGTTTTTCGCCGGGGTCCGAACCCTCTCTCGGCGGCCCGGGTTACGACAAGATTAGACCGCTTCCGTAACGGAGGGACTACGGTCAGTCACAATTTGCAGAATGCACCTTAACCAATATGGACTCATCTCCGCAGAGAATCAGTTTTGAACTACACTGTGTGTGTGTATTCGAAATGAGACCAATGTCTGCCTAATCCTCAGTTCCAGTGTCCCTTGAATGTAAGTGACCTGCATTAAGTGATAACAAATATCAAGTGGACGTGTGAAACGAGGCCGAATGAGGAGGTATCTCTCGGAAGTAGGTCTGACAGGAGTGCCCCCCTACTCACATTCTACCTTCGTGCTCAAGGGTGCAGCCATCAAATAGCAAGGGCACGCAAAACACGGAGGGCACACAAGTCAATCGCTATAATTTTTACACTAAGAAAACCAGGACCGCGGAGAGCGGTTTCGGGCCTCGTTGAAAAAAAAAATTTCGACCCCCTCCCCCCACATAAAGGGCGGACCGGCTAAAAATCTTTATACATTAAACTGACAAGACTAACACCCAGTTACAGAGTGCCATGTGCTTGGGCTGAAGGGGTTAATTTGTACAGTTGATAAATTGCGATACTACCGAGAAAGACAAAACTTACGAAACACAGCCAGGCCCCGGGCACCTTTTCCCCGGCTCCCCCCCCCCCCCCCTCTTGCCGGTACTAATGGCAGCATCGCCCACTGTCCCGGCCAGTATAAGCATCAGCACTGCTCGCATCATAGCATATGAACAGTGAAACTGCAATGCCCAAAGTTAACACTAACATAGGAGACTTTTTTTTATTAAAAAAGTAGTAGTTAATATTATTTGGTAATTTCTCGACATGTCATCGATTTATTAACAGACGTCCAAAACTTCAGCATGGTCAAATTCACGGAAAAGCAGCATAATTTTAAACGTTGGTAGCACGATTTTCGTTGGTAGGTTGGCTATGCTGACTGTGCACATAACTGTAAGAAACAATATTTAAACAAACACTTCTACTTGAAAACCAAATCTATTTATGTCAATTTTTAAGTCATGTGCCTCATGGGTACAAGACGGCTGGACGGTAAGCCTTCCACAAGGGCCCAAAAATCGCAACTATGCCACTGCTCGTATCCATAAATGTACGAAAACGTGGTTAAGCACTGAAGCTGCACGACACAACTGTGAAGTGCCATGCCTACCCAGCAGGTAGCCATGACGTCAGCGTGTACACGTGCGCGCCTCGTGACGGCGAACATCTTGCGTCCTTCCGCACCAGTAGTTGGCGACCAAATTCTTTCGTCTGATAAAGGAGTTTTAAAATCCTTTTTACTGATAACGAAGAAAAGTAAATTACGGCCTACACAAATACCGTATTATGAAACCGGCGTTTATATAAAACAGTTTAATATCCAACAGATACACAAATATATAATTCGTAGATACAACTAGATTTATTATAAAATATTTAAAAATGCTCCAACGTGTTTCGGATCACAAGGGATCCACCATAAGGGAGCTTTATACTGTGCTTGGCTAAAATTACAGTAATGGTTCTATCGTGTCGAGTGGCATGGACGTAGTCGTTATTATGGCCTCATATTTGCCCGTGGTGCGTGTGTGTACTGCAGTACACACACGCGTGGTATGCAGGTTTAGATGGAACATCTAAACCTGCATACCACACGGTCAACTACACACAGTGACATATACCAGAGGTCGTATTGATACAACTGACTCTCCTGATGATGAGCACTTGTTTGCTCGAAACATGTACAGAACGGGAATAAACAAATATAAGAAAAAGAACTGTGCGTCAATTTGGTTACTTATAAAGACTGTAATAAGATGCACGGTCAACAAAACATAAAAAACGAAAACTTCTGGGTGCGCGCACCTGTCCCACGCTTGTACGATTAAACATAATCTCTAAAGACATACCATACAAATTGGTTTTCGACGAGCGAGTCAGCACAACAATAAAGCACCTCGCGTGCCTGCCTCTTTGGTGGTTTACCCATCTCGAATCTTAGCCGGAAACAAGTTCTACTGCCTCATGTCCTCAGGGTGTTCCTGCAGAAAGGTAAGAACACCACCACTTCCCCCTACATCTCTCCATTTCATCATTCACTGTCATAGCCATCCACCTACCCGGCACTAGGAATCAACGGTATTTCACACGGCGTTGTAAAATAACGCAACACATACCCAATAAAGCCGACTTACATGCACTCATCAAACATATGCTTCATCTGACCGTCTCAGCAAGGTCGTGTTATGTGAGCTGTATAAATTACTAAGTCTGTTCCCTCAAATTATTAGAAATGACAATGATCAAAATTGGTCCGACAAAGAGAGAGCATGACGGCATACTACACTTCTACATCTTCTGTAATACCTATGCACGTGCGCGTGGTGTTTTGCATATGATGTACTTAGCATGTTTACGACTTTCGCTGCATGGAGTGTGAATTCGTCATGTCACTTAATTACACAGTGCTGCCACGGTAGCAATATTAAAAGACGCATCTCAAAGTCCGAATTCCCCAGAGTACAGATAAGGATAATTCCCATGGAAACAATGAAGCGACCCAATTCGCACGCGGCAGGAAATTAGATAAAACTCCCACTGCACACTAACAAATCGATTACGTGTGATGACGGTCTTCTTCGTGTTGCCACCTGCATCTGAAAAATGAATAAGTAGCGCCTAAGACTAGCTTTGTCGGTCTACGCAAGAAATTTGAACATTCGGACAAAATAAATACATACTAAAAGCGATGAAGTTTGAAGACAGGAGAGCAAAATCGTCCCAATCAAAGAAGAAAATACAGCTCAAGAACTCAATAATAAACGTTCACAAGAATTTCAGTGGCAAAACAGCCCAACTAGGGCATAGGGCGCCTCACTGTGGAGGTTTTCAGAACACACACACACACACACACATACATACGCACACACACACACATACACACACGGCACGACTCCTCTGAAAGAGTGATCGGCTCGTCGCAGAGGCACACACAACAGACGAACATTCATTCCCTCAGCGGGGTTCAAACCCGAAATGCCAGCAATCAAGCGGCATGAGACCAACGCCTTAGACCGCACGGTCACCGGGATCGGCTGTTTATAAGAATGACCCAAAATATATTCAAACAACCGCTTCTGACAAGCTTATGAACCAAGAAATTTAAGTTCCCAAAACCAAATTATCAACCCGATATGACGATGACAACCTGTGACAACGGTTCGACCTTTTGAAGTACAGTGTGGTATTTGTCATCACCCACTGTTAACAATACGGAACTCTACATTCTGTCCATACAGTGCAGTGGTGAGTTTCGTTTGATTCGGACAGCGTTAATCAACTGGTCAGTATTAATGCATATCACGTGCGCCGTCTATAAGGTATTAACTGGGATATGAAACATTTAGATTGCTTTGAAGTTAAAACACCACTGAAGTACATGATATGTAAAATCGTGACATAAATTTCACATGACAACTACGAAGCGGCAGCGTGTGGTACTAAAACAGGTGACAGGCCAACCGTGCAGTCTGGCCAAGAATGAACATTAAGAGGTGTTCGTTATTATAAAATAAATCTACAACTCAACGAAGACGATTGATTACACTCATGTAGCCTTGATTCAATCACGTTTCCATGAGAGAAGAGAAATCCCAACAATAACGACAAAGCATGTATTACAGCTGAACTGGCGAACTGACGTTTCAACAGAAATTTAAGTCCGCAATTTTGATGTTTATTGAACCGTGCATCATTGCTATAACTGAAGAATAAGAACCAACTAGACGCTACTTATTATTTTATTGTACTTCTTATAGGCTCAACATGTTTCGGGCACTACTATGCCCATCATCAGGAGCTCACGACTATAATGTTGATTACCACATTGGTCGTTTCGTTCTTGGTTTGCTGT
>Ga0123354_10012533_pt1 | contig 13135 bp, 10 predicted proteins | sample TergutLab28metaG_2_FD_97872 | JGI IMG/M metagenome (GOLD analysis project Ga0123354, IMG submission 97872) | Labiotermes labralis P4 segment gut microbial communities from Petit-Saut dam, French Guiana - Lab288 P4 | ecosystem: Host-associated > Arthropoda: Insects > Digestive system > Gut ...
GGATCTCCAGGAGGTGGGATGTGGGTATGTGGACTGGATTGGGTTGGCCCAGGATAGGGACAGGTGGCGGACGCTTGTGAGTGCGGTAATGAACCTTCGGGTTCCATGAAATGCGGGGAATTTGTTGACTAGCTGCAAACCAGTTAGCTTCTCAAGAAGGACTCTGCACCATGGAGTAAGTAAGTAAGTAAGTAACTGTCATTAAATAATATATAATCAAGAAATTCTATAGACTATTTATCTTAAGTAGTGCTGCAAAACTTTGTGCAATTTTCTACCTAAAATTGCTGTTTCAAATTTGAAGTTTGCTGCTGAATGCTAAACTCTGGATTCCAGCAATGTTTTGAGTATGTATATGTGAGTTCCTTATCCTTATTGCCACAGAGGCAACTCTTCACCAGCAAAGACTTTTCTTTTCACCTTATATTTAGAACAAAATGGAACCGGAACTTTGACAGAAAATCATCAAATTATTTGCCCTTTCTAACCTCCATGCAAACACGAAGAAGATTCAGTTTGACTCCAATGAAATTGTCTTCTCCATATGAACAAACTTGTAACAGCTCAAACCAATTCTAATACCATTCAATCTTGGCAAAGGGTGCCAATATGGAACAGGAACACAATGCAAATTTCAACAACAGCAATCAACAGTTATCTAGATCTAAACTGCATATATCAGTAAAAGTGATTACAGTGACAAATTTAAAAAAAAATATGCACCATCAATTCAAAAGAGGAAACAACTTATACACATAATTGAGAGGAGAACTGTTGATGCTTGGACCATTTATAGATTGACTTGTTTCATGATGTAGTTTCCAGACATGTGAGATTTCTGAAGATATTTCACAGACAAATACTTGAAAATGTTCAACAATTGATGCAAACTGCATTCAGTTCTGCCACTAATGGGAGAAATTCCTGCACTGACCTAATTACCTTGTTGCTGTCAGCAAGTTACGTGTGCTAATTCCTTATATTTTCTCTATCTTTCATTTAGTTATAATAGAAAAGCAGTGTCTCCACAGTTTGATCAGGTAACAAAATAGCTAACTGACTGACTAACCAACCAACCAACCAACCAACCAACCCACTTCAAAAGGCAGAGTCATGCTTAAAAACCAACAGACAAACTCCCAAGCTTTTATGGAACCCAAAGGTTCATTACACTTTTTCACAAGAGTTTACCATTAGGTCACTAGCCCAAGCCACATGAATGCCATCCACGCCCTACTTCATTCAGTCACATTTTAATACTACCCAATTCACCTACAGATTGGTCTTCCACACATCTCATGCCTTCAGTTTACCAAATGAACTTCACATGCCTTTATCTAATGTGAACTATATGACCCATCCATCTCATTAGATGTCTGTATTTCTTAATTTTCCTATTTTGCTGAAGCAATATGAGAGGCTCCAAGACTATGATACCAGAAAAACTGCCAATTTCTTAGTACAAATGATACATCAGCTCATACTTGTGGTATCATATTGGAAAATAATGTATTTAATGTTCAGTGTTCTTGACTGAAATGGGAAGGTATGGGTGAAGCACTGTCAATATGGGGATCAATACCGCTATGATTCCTTCTCCTCCAAATTTCAACTCATCTATTCTTGTGAAACCAATAAATTTCACTTACTTTGAGCACATAAAACAGGTACTGGAGGTTCCAGAATACGACCAACAGGCCTTGGAGGACCTTGGAACTGGCCTTGAGCAACAGCCAACAACAATGCTCCTAATATGACTTTCTGCAGCATGTTTATGCAATCTGAAATGAAATTGCTCCAACTAAGCCATTTATAATAAAATGAAAACCAAATTAATATCGTATATTATTTAGCATGGCAGCATGATTGTTGATTTCAGAAATGGTTCAGATATCATAAAGCAGTCGATTATGAGGACTGCTTCTATTTTAGTAAGTAAAAGATATTAAGGACTACAAATACTTCTGTTTGGATTACTCTCTCAAATGGTCTCTTCCATTGTTGTGATGTGACTAAAATTCTGTGTTTCAATTAATTCTGCATTTAAACTGCACTTAAACATACTAATAAAACCTACCAAAATGGTGTGGCTCAGCAATACATTTTCAGTAGCTACCATATGCCTGTAGTTCTCAGGCAACATAAAATTCTATTATTCATCCAATTCACATCAGATATTACAATTAGGGGAAACATGAATTTGTTTCTCAAATATATATATATATATAACTAAACAATCCTTTCTCTGTGACAAACATTTATTATGAAAGCAAAATATCACCAACTGTGTCAACAATAAAGACACTTGTGATGTACTCACCTAGCCTGTACCCAGTATGGAATTTTCTTCCTGGTCATCATATTTATATAGCTTCTGTTGTTTTCTCTTGTAGCTATTTTCAGCATTCTCACAGCATTTAGCCTTGGTGAAAGTTTGGCAAAGAAAAACAGTTAAGCACTATTTCATGTCAGGAGGGATTCTTGCTAAAAGCTATGTGACAGTTTGTTCATTTACAAACAAATCATTTCAACATTCCAAGAAATCTGAAAACAGGACACAGAGCAGCTGTTGTTTTCCCACCCTCCTAGTATATGCCTGAAGAGGATGTGCTATCTGTGTAGCATCAGCATTTTACAAACTAAATACCTTCCATTCTACTTTTCTTCATTTTAAGCCTGAGGTTTAAAGTCCTTTCACAGAATTTTTAAATATATCTTTCATATTGACTTTACTGTGTAAATGACTTTCTGCATACTGACAAGTCTAATGTTACCATGTCACTATGTGGACATAAAAGAAATAAGATAGTATAAATCTTATATACTACATACATTTCAATATAACAGTATGCAGAATTAAAAGAAGAAAAAAATCAAACAAGCACACAAATTCCACTTCCTCCACTGCACCCTATCAAACATGTGTAAATGAGCTAAAATTGTTTAAAAGTAATAAAAAGTAACTCTTGCTACATGTTATTCACATTTCACTTACATCATGCTCTTCTCTGTAAAAAATGTTTTAGAGCTAATGCATTATTTCATAAAGAAAACCATGTTTTGTAATGTACAAATAATAAGTAGAAAGAGCAGGCCTAATACACAAAGGCAATCTTATGTTTATTGGACCGTGCATCATTGTGATAGTTGAAGAAAAGAAGATCAACTTGATGTCACTTGCTATTTTATTTCACTGCTTATGTGCTCAACATGTTTCGGACATATTAATGTCTGAAACATGTTGAGCACATAAGAATTGAAATAAAATAGCAAGTGACATCAAGTTGGTCTTTTATTCTTCAACTAACACAAAGTCAAATTTGTGAAGAATTGCCTATTAACTTTGACTGTTCACAAAGTACTTCATAAAGTACTCTATAGACAACTTAATGATGGAAGGACAATTATCACTAGAAAAAAAAACATCACGCAGCATCTTCCATTTAGGTTTCCCAACTACAATGTTGTATGTCTTTTTTGTTCCCTGTATACTGCCTATCTGCCCTGACCATTTCACTCTTCTGCAGAAATGTTTGCTTTTCTTGAATTACAAAAACTTAAATTTGCCATGAGTACTGGGGGGATGAAATACTAAGACTAAATATTGGGTTTTGTTGCTGGTAATATAAATATTCCTGACTACTAACCATCATGAAACCAATATATAAGGAACATGGAATTTTATTATATATATATATATATATATATATATATATATATATATATATATATCACTCTCTCTTAACTAACAGAAGTTTAAAAATGACAAAAAAAGAAATAAGAAAACACAACATGAAGTAGAACCATGTTGTGTTCACTGTTCACAACAATGCATGACAAAGTCGTTTAACGATACAATTACTATCACACCATCAACACTTTTGTGCCTTTACCATTTATTCTGTAGAGCTCAGAATTTATAAATCATGGCTGTATCAATTTGACAGACACATAGTCCAACACTGACATCACTTATCAAAATTATACTTCTAAGAACTTCCATATTGAGAATCCAAAAGAGGATTATACGATTATTATTATTAACTGCAATTGGGTTGTCACCCAGTGGCAGTTGTTATTTTACATGTATACAAAATATGAAACTGGTTACTAATAAATTTAAGTCAGGAGGGCTACATGAGAAGCATGTAGTGGCAACTTGGAATCTTGGGAACCAACTCAGCATTTGCTTATAGACACAGGGAAACTAAGAGGAACCTGTGTCGAGGTGGCCAGTTGCAGGACCTTCCAAATACTGACTTCTAGCCAGCAGTCTGGCATCTAAAGTAAAAACAGCAATACACACATAGTACAGCAAAAACACATATGACAACAGTACACACAATAAAACTACAACAATACACACAAGACATCTTAAAATACAACATGGGACTGCTAGGTTGTTCCAAAACATCAGTAAGAAAGTACCACTACTTGCTGCATATTAATCCAGAAGAGAACAGTTATCATTTTATTTTGACATTACAGGCACACTGTATACCTGTTAATGAAGCTCAGAATTACTAGAACTGACAAACTTTTCTGACCTACTAAATCCCCTTAACTTGTCACTAACAGAAACCATTCTGACATAACCAAGTCTGAGTGTCTTGTAATGATATGTCCTACATCCATCTGCAACAATTTGAACTGTTTTCTGTTAATGTGCCTAGTGCCTTTGTGGCTGAGACTGGTATCGCAAAGTTTAAAAAAGTATAAATCACCATGAACGTCTGCAGAAATAATCCAAGCAAGTGAAGAGACATTATGTTTTGAGAACCATAAACTCAATGAATTATGTGTTAATTCTGTTTGGAATGAGGAAGAATTGCATCAACACTGAAAGGAGTCTATAACTGTACCTATTTATAAGAAGGGTGATACAAATTAATGTAGTAATTATCAATTATATTGTTCTTGCAATGTTAATTCCATACATTGATGAAATTATCTGGGATCACCAGCATGGATTTCAACATAACAAATCAACTATGATCAAATATGTTGCATTCATCAGATACTGGAGAAGAGATGGAAATGGGACAATGGGCAATTAATAGATTTCAAGGAATGACGTGTTCCAGATGGTACGTAGGCTTTATTCAATCTTCTTATCCAGTGTGGTATACCAATTTAAACAAGTTACCTTCATTAAAATGTCATAAATAAACCCCACAGTAAAGTTTGTACAAACATTTGCCTCATCCATTTCCTGTTCAAAAGGATATAAAACATGCAGATGCTTTATCAACATTACTTTTCACTATGCTTTGGGATATGCTGTTATGAAAGTGCAAGAAAACCAGAAGGGATGAAACTGAAAAGGACACACCAGCACTAGGTCTACAGTGATGATGATGATGATGATGATGTAATGTTGAAAACACAAGCTTTATTAATCGCTCATTGGGAGGTAAGTCAAGAATAACATTCTGAAAAAAGGAAGTACACCTTCGCGTTCCATCACTAGTCCTGCGTGAAATCACTACATACAGAGGCGGTTAAGTTCTCTGAAAATATGTCAAAGTTCATACCCTTGGGAACAACACCCCACCAAATCACATCTGAGCTCATGAAGATATTCAGGGCAGACTACTCTTCGGAAATGCCTGCTACCATTCAAGTCACAGTCGTTTGCCGTCCCACCTATCTTAAAATGTGCGACGACTAAATTTGCCATTTTTATCTGTCGTTTCATTCGGACATGTAGCTGAGCGTTACTTATGTAGACAGTATACCCCGAGCACGTTCAAGCAAAAGCACGGAGTGCTTGAACATGCTTGGACTGACGAGGGACAAAATAAAATAATTGGAAAATACTTGGCCCTTTCGAAACGTCGGTAACTACCGATCAGTGTAACATTCCAAAACACTTGAAAATTTACGAACACCAATGAGACTGCATCACCCAGCTCAAAACTTCACGCATTCATGAATATACAATCTGCGGCGACTATATCGATTTATTCGCACATTCAGCTATTCCGTAACCGGTCCTGTTGCGTACGGGACGCATCTTGTTAACAGCGTTAATATGCCCATTGTCGTTCTTGATGGCCATTTTCAGTCTACTTTATTTTTAATTGTGAGCTACAATGGCCGCACAAGTCCCATAAGTAATGAGCGTCAAGAATGATAGCTCTAAGAACGTCTTATTTTATAAATTAATTCAGTAGCGGTGTAATATAAAAGTTATTTACTCGCAGTGTTATTTAAAATGGCACAGTAACATAAACTTTTGTTTAGAGACGATATGGGAGATTTATGTCGTCTTTGTGCTGTGAAAAAAGATAACTTTGTAGGAATTTATGATGAAGAAGGCCACAAATTAAGCCTCGAAACTAAAATTACAAAATGTTTGCAGATAGAGGTTTGTAAGTTTGGACATTTAATGTTTCTTTTGTCATACGTGATTAATGGTTCCATGGAGAGATACAATGTGTAAGTCCTAAACTAGGATGTGATCAAAGAATTTGTAAGTTGCCAACAATTTGACAGCGTCTGCGTCGGCGTTCATTCACAAACCGTAAATTACTGACGTTATATGCGATGGTTACAGGTGCTACATCATATATTGCTGGTGTAGGTGATGGTTAAATGGGACACTTGTTTCACCCATTCCTAAATATAAGAACACAAAGAATCATCACAAAATCAGGGAGTTGACCAGGTTTTCACATAGGTTATGATTCTGCTCATTGAGTTACAGTGAATGTTTAGCACTTATCCTGTATGTTATGTATAAAGTAGGAGAACTTTTGCATCACTCTATTCTATATTCAAATCTTGTTGTATTGCTAACCCCTAAGAAGTTCAACTTTGTTTCAGTTGTGTCCAAAGGATCCACTGCCTAAGACAGTCTGTCTAGATTGCTGTACAAAATTAAATCAGTGCTCTGACTTCTTTGAGACAACTTCCCAAGCACAGGTTACACTTCATATGATATTTCCTGGCACAAAAAAGGAAGAGGAAGTAGAAACAGAAGAACAGAGACCTGAACTTGAGCATGAACAAGATCATGATTCCAGTTCATTCTTGGAAGAAGTAAGAAGTTTCCTCCAATGTCATCTCTCTTCTGTTCATGTTATGTGTAGTTATTACACATCCTCATGCAGCAGAATAGTGGCCCCACTTTTTCTTCTTCTAGAACATAACTGACAAACCTTGGTTGACGACCAGCTTAACTATAGTGTTTGCTATCCAAACCAGTACACTTTCATGAAAGTGGTAATTTAGAAATGCCATACTTTTCACTACTTGTACCTTTTGGACCATGCTAGATCAGCCTTGCCATCAGAACTTTGGCACAGAAAGTCACAGCAGTATACTGAAGATACTCAATGGTACCACCAAGAATCTGATCCACCATACTCAGACAATGAGATATGTAAAGAGCGAGACAAAAAAACTTGTAATCCACAGATGGTAGGGTTTCAGTTTTCATTTTAATGAGAGAAACTTTATGTTTGTGAGTTCCATTTTATCAACACAAAACCCAGCTCCAACAAAAGTACTTGCTGTATTAAGATTACACTTTGAAGTTTCATTGTAGCAGTGATGTTTAGGCCCTGGTTTCACATAACTGAATGATCAAGAGACATGCCTAACCTTCTGCATACCTGGACTTGAAATGTTTGCCAATACTTGCAGCTTGAATTCCATGTTATAAATTAATTATAGTACTCTGATCAGTCACAATGTTGCTTCCCTTATACAGAGAGTAGACTCTTATGATCATGGTGCATGTACAGAAGTAGACAGTTCCATACCACTAGGAAAGTAAGTGTTCTAGTCTACATCTAGATTATTCTGTTTCTGGTTTAAGAAGTTGCCAAATATGTGGAATTTTTCCATTCTGTGATTATATGCAATATAATGCTATCAGAAAGCTAATTTCCCGCTTAGTGACTAAGTAGAAGCTAGTATCCTCCAGTACCCATTGCATAGCACATTGTGAATGATGACAAAGGTAAGCAGATGGTATTGCAGTCCATTCCTCAGAAGCATGTGATCCAGTGTCTAATTGTTTTTACTGATTACACTTCAAAAGTCCCAGGTGGAAAAATTAAAACTTTTCATTCAAGTGGAACATTTTCACTATGACTCTGCAGATGAGAATATTTAATAAGTATTTCCAGATCACTGTATATGTATTAAAATAAATGATTGCACAGATTTTTTCATATTTACACTTTATATGTTGGAAACTGAAGGTTGTATGTCTCCTCAGAATTAAACAAAGTTGTGTGGACTTGGAAATATTTATGATGAAAGGTGGCATTGTATCAACAGAAACATGAAGTTAAATGGAGTGACATGCTGTAACTTGCTAAATTGGAGTTCATAAAAGAATATATGCATGTTTCGTGGGTCACATTTGAAGAAAAAACAATGTTTCGTCCTCAAATACAGAACCTGTCCTCTGAAATAAAGCATTTTCTGTTGTTCATTAAATTGATTCAGTTTTTTGTACTTCTTTATCACAACTCTCTTTCTACCATTAATATAAATGTAACATTGTTTTTATCTGTATTTAGTAACTAACATCACTGCTTTGGGAAGAATGCAGTTCCATTTTCTTCCTTGTTATGAAGTACACACAAAACTGGCTGAAAGATATCAAGATGCAACTTTAGTTTATTAATTTCATATTAAAACCTGTGTGATAGGTGCAGATTTCATATCACAAAGCTTAGTCTACTACATCATCATCATGTAGCTAACATGGAGTTGGGCCACTTTTTGATGCATCTCATATGTCTAGAAAACTCCTGAAGGGTCTCCCCTGGTTTCTTCTGCCTGTTGGTCTGTAGTTTTTTAATATTCTCGGTAATCTATAATAGGACATTCTATTTATATGTTGCAACCATTTTCTTCTGTATTGCCTGTTATTTTTAAATAGTTATTCAATTTGTTGTCAATGTCCAGTTCTTTTTCATAAGATATCAAATTTTCTAAGTACTGAAAGGAATTTACTTGTTCTATAATTTTGTTATCCATTACAATTTTACTTCTAACTTGATCTAGTCCTTTAAATGCCATGAGTTTTGATTTCTGTGCCAATATAGTTAAACCATGTTCTGTTATTATTTTATTTAATTTGCTTTCTGCAAGTTATCTTTTGTGTTAGATATTACAACTTGGTCACTTGATTTTTTGGAAGTGGCATTCGTTTTACGTCTTCTGTGTGTCATTTAGTTATTATTTTATCTATGTATATATTAAACAGTGTAGGTGAGACAAGGCAACCTTGGTGTACTCCTTTATTAAATTCAAGTTTTGATAGTTTGGAGTTAGATTTTATTAACATTTTGTTTTGTGTGTATATCAGCTATTGCCTTTAAATGTATATGGAATATTTCTAGATATTTAAAATACTAAAATCTGTCTTTGTATACTTTTAAATGCTTTTTCATAATCTATAAACAGCAGGTGTGTTTCCAAATTATATTCCCTTCATTTTTCAATTAATAATTTCAGGCAAAATGGATCTGTGCATGAAGATCCCTTTTGGAATCCATTTTGTGTTTCTATTATAAACTAAAAATACTAATTTCTCTATAATTTTTAGGGTCTCCTCTGTCACCTTTTTTAAATATTGCAATTACAGCAGCATTTCTCCATTCATTTGGAGTATAATTTTTTGTGTATATATTGTTTAAAAAATTTGAACTCTTCTGGTGTGTACTTGTGTAACTCTGAATTAATGTTACCTTCTCCTGGACTTTTACCATTTTTTGTTAATTTTGAGGCTTATTCTAATTCAGCTGATGTTATTAAAGTATCTACGTGATTGTCTAAATTCCATTCTAATTTTGATTCATTTATGTTTGTTGTGTTCCATAATTTTTTACAGTATTGAAGAAATATATTTTCATTTATGTTTCCCTGAATTCTTGCTGTTTCCTTTATAGCCTTGTTTATTTGTTTTAAAATTTTTTGCAATTTAGGTTGATTCCTATATGTCTCGTGTTCTAGATTTGTAACAAATTCTCACTTTTTTTTTGGCTAGTGCTGTGTTTCTTTTGTATTCTATTTTGTCTTCTAGCTTCTTTGAAGCTAACCATTTCTTATATGAAGTTTTCTTTGCTTCTGTTTCATCTCTTTATTTTTCCTAAACTTTAGTGTGCTGTTTATTTTAGAATGTTTTCTAAGTTTTCCCACTCTTTCTCAATAACTGATTCACTTGTTTTTATATTGTTTAAATGAAGTTTCACTGTTTGTGTGTATGGCCATCTTAAGCTTTCATCATTTAACAGTCTTATTTTTAAAAAAATTCTTCTAGCTTTACTGAAAATTTTTTTTGTTTTTATTTAGCTGTTTATTTGGGAAATTTATTTTTGCACATAATAAATAATGGTCAGTATCTAATTCATTGCTTCTGTAAGCTCTAATATCTTGTATTGCCTTTTAAGTTTTCATATTTGTTATAAAATAATCAATAATTGATTTGTGCCCTCTAGCTTCCAAAGTAAATTTGTGGATTTCTTTGTGCTTAAAAAATGTGTTCATTATTTTTAAGTTATTGCATGTGCAAAAATCTGTCAGTTTGTTACTGATGTTATTTAATGTGGCTTCTCCATTTGTACCCACTATGTTATTGACTTTATTATTTCCTACTCTGGTGTTATGTCCCCTATCAACATAATGTAATTATTTTTTTCACTTTGCTACACATGAAGACAATAAATACCACTAATATAAATTAGCCTAACCTATACTGTCAGTGACATGCCCCTTAATTAATATTTTAATCCATTTCTTCAAGCTAAATTACTAAACCTATCAGAGTAAATACTTTGTGAATGGTTTCAGGAAGCAAGTTTAGATCCTGGCCCACCAGTATTGGTTGAATGTGTGCTATCCGACACGAAGGGAGCAGGTGGTGAACTGAGTAAGTTTTTGCAAGCTATACCGCTTAATTTATATAAAAGAGGTGAAATAGAACTGAGCTGATACAGATGGGAGAGCTGGGTTGTAGATAGTAGAAGGGTCATATGGGTATGTAAACATCTTTCTGTAATATAAGGGTATGGAGGCAGATGCCATGCATTGTTAGACCGTACCACCCACCAGTTAGAGGCAAGTGGTCAACTTTATACTCTGACTGCCTTTATTCTTGAATGGAACTTCGGTGCCAGTTGTATAGTTTTGCTGGATCTTTTTGATGCTCTGTAACTGAAAAGGCATAATGGAGCCTCTGTAGTTTTGAACTAGTTATCTTGACACTCAATTTGTATCACTGCTAATTGCACAACTGAAAAACACCAATAGTTTTATACATATGAGCGAATCATTCAAAGTTAAATGTAATGTAACTGAATGTGTTTTTTAATGAGTTGTGAATGGTCAGGCTTGTGTTTCCAGTAGCACATGTTGGTACATGTGACATTTTTTGAGCTGCTTGTTTTGTAGCCCACAGTTTTTAGTACAGAAGCAAAACCACCTCATCTGAAAATTTTGTAAGTTATAAATTGCCACTATCGTGGGTGCTTCCTAAGTAGCAGTACATCCATTTACTTTTTTTAACTTCCTATTACCCCTATTATTTTTCTTAGTTTACTTCTCTGTCCACTTCCTTTGTATTCCTGTTGTGCCTTCCTTTCAAGCTATTTCTGTATATATCTTCTTTACAGTTTATTCAACAACAGTCAGTGGCTCTCACTACTTTGTGTAGTTACTAATGCAATGGAAAGGTCAAGGAAAGAAGCAGCTTTGGCTGAGTGTAAGAGCCTTTCCTGGTAGATGTCTGAGGGGATGATGAAATTTGCTAAGAACCTCATTTGGGATACTCTTGTGTCATGGCCATGATTCAAATTAGGTACCTCACAAATGTCATTTAGAAGCATTACCATTTGCGTCAACTTGCTCAATATGAATGTCAAATTATCTGTAGTTTCTTTATAGCTGTTACTGTTTATATTCTGAAAGTGGGAAACATTGTTAATCCTACAATTTAGAATGTCTTCTTGGACTCTAGCGCAGAAACATTATGAAGGGAAGTCCTCCGCTATCCTCAGTAAGCTTGTTACCATTAAGAGGATGGGTTGAGGAAGTCGTGGACATTGGCTACATAGTGTCTCTTTTGTGGATGCCATTTATAGGAAGTGCCAAGCCAGTAAAGGATTAAGGGTTTAGGAATAGAATTATGAACTTGGAGTAAATACATTCAAGTACATCAGACATTTGTAGTATCACAATTAAGAATTTAAATATGAATAAGTGGTAATAATAGAGGAGATTATTGAACATACATATGTTGACATGCAATGGCAGATTTTAATACTTTATAAGTACTGTGAATTATCTCAAAAATTACTTTTGAAAGTTGACGTACTCCATTGCAGCTAATTTAAATGGCTTGCCAGCTTTCACTATATTAATTAATGAATTTGATGCATCTTAACTGTAGTTTTTACTCCATTTTGGACTTATTGCAGATGCTGATGCCTGAATGGAAATAGTAAGGTGATAGATAACAACTGGCACACTTCAGGCAAGTTTTACAGTTACTGGCACCATTTCATCTGTTATTAACATCGGTAGAAACTCATATTTAAGAACCAAAATACATTATGCTATAGTTTTTTATTATAAGTATTCATCAAATTTGGACTTCTTACTTCTGGCTGTCTCTCTCTATCTCTGTGTGTATATAGTTTTATATATATGAGCACCTAAAATCAAAAGATTATTTGTTTGGCACTATCTAAAATCATCCAGAACACTTCTAATATTCAAAAAGTTATCATCTTAAATAATGCATTGCTGGTTAGATCAGACATGTCATCAGTTTGGAAAATTATTCTTTACAGTTAAGAATCTTGAACAAGAAGGGGTAAACTGCTGAATGGAGCAAGGACCTAGATTGTTAATTTCCTCATGTGGCAGTGACTAGTGTTCTGGCACATGTAGAATATAAAGTATTTTTGGCTTAGGGTCCATGAAGTCAGCTATGTATTATTTGCTTGATTCTGAATTATTAGTTCTTTCTAGTCAACATATATGTTGGCAACTCTCCCCCCCCCCCCCTTCACCCTTCTTGGATAAAGGTTGAAACCAAAACAATTTTTCATTCCCTTCCCCCCCCCCTTAAAATTACCCCTTCCCTACAACCATTTTTATTATGCAAGTA
>Ga0123354_10012535_pt1 | contig 13135 bp, 9 predicted proteins | sample TergutLab28metaG_2_FD_97872 | JGI IMG/M metagenome (GOLD analysis project Ga0123354, IMG submission 97872) | Labiotermes labralis P4 segment gut microbial communities from Petit-Saut dam, French Guiana - Lab288 P4 | ecosystem: Host-associated > Arthropoda: Insects > Digestive system > Gut ...
CACCCAAATTTTTAATTTTTTAAACGGTCAAAAGGTGAGTGGTCACGTTATGGGTTCAGACACGCCCCCCCCCCCCCAATGCCCCTCCCTATGCGAAGGTGAGTGGTCAGCTTCATGGTTCAGCACTGTCCCCCCCTCCCCCCAAGGAAAGGGCACCTGTTACCCAATGAACAGGAAGCTGTGTGGGAGCCAGAGCCAGTCTGAATGCTTTGGGGAAGAGAAAAAATCTCCTGCCCTGTGCCATGAATCAACCATGATACCTTGGTCATCCAGACCATAGACTAGTCATTATGCCAATTAGACTATCCCACAAAATAACATACCACATCTGAAAAAATCACAATAGGAACATGCTACAAAGAGGGTAAAAATAAACAGAATGAATACCATGAATGACAGTCATCTTCACAAAGTTACATAAATCTTCCAAAAATCTAGGAGCCACCCCAAAATTCTAGGTGCCAAAAGGGTGACAAGAAGCACCTCCACACTGAGGAACCACAGATATTAGGCACCAGAATGAAAAATTCAGTACTGCCATGTAACAAGACAACTGAAATTAGTTTACTGACAAAGTAATAAGCAATGGATGGTGCCTTCAGAAGACCAAACAACACTAATAAGAGCATGGAAAAGATGGTGAAGGGGCCACCTATATAACATGTAAAATGTATATGGCAGACGGCAGGTCATAAATTATACATGAACATGTAATTGACAGTCAATATTTGTGAGCAATGATTACACTGTTATCATAGGACTCCAATGACACAATATAATGCAAACATTATGTGTAAAAAACACTATAAGCAGGAATATTACTACACTGTACTTTTTCAACTGAAGAGTTTTACAGGTATCATCAGCACCCATCATCCTTATTACTGGTAAAGGAACACAAATATTGGAGAATGTTAGCACACACTGTGTAAAATCTTGCTAAAATACTCTTGATAATATTAAAGATGCTTCACATATAATCAGCAGACTTATTTTCATTGCCAGTAATAAAATACAGTTGTTGCGGCCAATTATGAACATTATTCTGATTAGCTCCCTCAAAAAACGAGTATGATTCACAGTTACGTACATTTTAAGAAGGGGCTGGTAAACCTATGGCATGCACACACAAAGTGTCATGCAAGTTTTTTTTTTTTTTGAAGTTTACAATCTTTGCTGTCCAGCATTTCTCCCTCCCTCTCCCACTTCCCATCTACCAACCTTTCTGTGTTATGAAGAATACACACACACACACTCATATATATATATGGATTCTTTAAGTTTCGTATTTTTTGGGCCAACCTGGCATGAGCCTTCAGTGCCTTCTTTCTTGGGGGATTGCTCACTAACATCTCTGCATGCATTTTCATCTGTGTGTGTATATACATATATGTATACCTGAGGGTGTACAGATTGTATATGATTACCAGTGAGTTTTTAATTTTTAAACACACTAGGACGGGGGCAAAGTGATGGCAGGATATTTCTCAGTCGACTGAAAGCTGGGTGAGTACGTGACTTCATACAAAACCCTTTAAAACCCCTGCCCAATATAATGGAATTTGCAAACATCTGACATTAAAACTCAGCATGTGGGTAACGAGAGATGTCAGCAGGTAGCATTGGATCATTCTGCTCATGCTCTTATTCTGCTGTTTTGTGAATGATGTATAAACATATTTATTTTTTGAAGAAATAACAAGTGCCACCATGGACAGGTGGAGATTTTGAGGTCTTAAACATTTACCATATTATTAACTGGACTACTGCATTTCCTAAATTCTAAGGTGCACTTTTTTTTTTCTTTTTTTTTTCAGATTTAAGAATTTTTTAAAATTAGGGGTGTGGTAACCAAAGTCACCAATTTTATTCCCAAGTGTGCCTTAAAAAAAAAAGACAATTTCAGAATGATTTTCTGAGTAAAATAAGTTTGGTGTAAAAAGGACTACTTATGTACAATAATGTTGTTTCTCAATGATTTGTTGAAGAACTGAAAAACAAAAAATGTTCACTTCAAGAATTATGTAGCAGCAGCAAGCCTCAGCTACCCTCTTATAATAATGCATAATATGATAATTATGGATTCTTAATTATAATATGTATATAATCATCTACAACCCTATTTTTCTGCTCAAAATTCATGTGGGCATACAAAGAATTTCTCCAAAAATTATTGACAACTGGGCAAATGCCCTCATAAAGGCTTACCAACCCTGTTTTAAGACAATCTAAAAAAGGATGGGTGGCACAATGCAATAGTGATGTGGTAGTGTGTAACATAACTACTCATAATGGCACTCATCCTATCTTAATTACTGCTCTGTTCACGATAATTAAACATTTCCATTTTAAATTCTGAATACATATTAAAACTTACTACGCAGTACAAACATACTTACAAGGTACCAAAAAAAAAAGTTATAAGAACAATCCACACTGATGACTCTGACAATAGTGTGACTTTACAACATGTGGTGATAGCAGCATACAATATTTTTCTGAGCAGTTTGTCTTACATCACAAATCTCAAGCTGTTTCATGATAATCTTTAGGACACCACCTTTTGCAATTTACTTTTTTAAAGAGTAATTTTGGTTTCAGGATTGGCAAAATTGCTTCTGGAATATTAGAAGAAGATACTTTATCACGAACAAAACTGTATAGTTGGTTTTCCAAATTCAAAGTGGACAAATTTCTGTCAAAGTTGAAAAGTGTTGTAGACATACATCCACAAGCAGAATGGCTAAAACTGTTGAAAGGATTTGGAGTTAACTCATCAAGACAAGCATCTCACTATTCATAATGTGTATAAAAAAAAAAAAAAAATGCTACTGTTCACATCAACTATCAACATGTGATTTCAGCATTGTGGCAAATAAATCAGTATCTCTAAATGCTGAAGAGAATTGCTGTGTGTGTGTGTGTGTGTGTGTGTGTCATGAACTTAGCAAGAAGTACAAGACAACCCACACTTCTTGACTAAGGTCATTACAAGCAATGGAACCTGGGATTACAGGCATGATCCAGAAACAAAACAGCTGTTATCACAGCATGAATGTTCTGCACATCATACTCATTCTCTCAGACTGAAGTATCACCCAGCAGTTATTACACAAGTGTGTCATGGTTTATATGGGTGAAGTACTGCAAAATGGCAAATGGAGACTGGTTTATTATGACAACTCACATGCTCATACAATCTCGTATGTCCAGCAGTTCATGGCAAGAAAAAGGAAACGGTGCCACTCCCTCCACCTCCGTTCCTGTCTGGATCTTAATTCATGTGATTTACTCGTTTCCAAAGACGAAATTGAAGTTCAAAGAAATCATACAGAAATATGTGCAAGTTGTACTTAATGGTATTACAAAGGACAAAATTCAAGCATGATGTTTCTGACAACGGCAGAATCATCGACCTTGGTATACGAACTCCTGAGGTGAGTACCCAGAAGGGAACATGATGTACAGTGCAATCCCTTAAATTCATAAATATACTCTCATATCTTTGAGTAGCAGCTCGTACAAAGATAAGCATAACATGTACATAAAAAATTATATCACATCTTACTTCACAGCAATGACACCAGAAATTGCATCACATCCATGCCACTTCTTATTCCCGGATAACTGATATAGATTTATCTTCAAAGCTTAAGTCAGTCCTGGATGGGTACACAACTTTAAGGTTACCTTCTTTATCAACAACTCTGACCTGCTGTACAGTAAGAGTGTGGTATACCGACTGCAAAGTGGTACCCTCACTTGGAGACTCACTGCGGTTTATGCCAAGCAGAAGCATTTCACGCAGCAGGGTGTCCAGAACACGTCGGCACACACCTTGTGATGTCGCACTTGTCACTTCTACAAACATGGACTGTGTTTTTTCTGAAATCTATAAAAACAAACAGTAGGACTCAGTCTCTCAATTATAAGTATAGAAAAAGCTGGATTCACAATATCACATAATTTAAAAATTTATACGAATGACTTCTAAATACACAAATTTGCAAATTAATGTACAGCACAACTTCATGAATTGTGTACTGAACATGACTGAACAAGCTATAAAGCTGGGTTACAAGGAGTTAAGCATTTTACAAATACAATAAAGCCTCATTACTTTCACATTTGACAATTCAAGTAATATCTGATTGAAAGTTCAGTTCTAACAACTGCAACAATAGTGAAATTTCATCAACCAGCCAGGGGAGTGCAAGTAAGTGCAAAGCACCTCCTTCAAATCTGGCTGCACCTGCTAGGTATTTGCAAAATATCAAAGACAAACATGCTGATCAGCCTGTTAAAAATAATGGACACCCTACGACATCCACGTTTTGCCTCCTCTGAACTTTCGTGGTTGGACTACAGCTTTTTTTCAAAAATGTATGTATGTTCAAGATTTTTGCACAATGTTACAGAGTGCATTACACAATTAAAGTGTTGAATCTGTGGTCCTGACAAAGGCACTTCTTATGTTAATGCATATATAATGTCTATACATATACTGATATGTATAACAGAGCAGTATACACATATGTAAACCTAGGTACATATATCCACCCTCACTGGAAGCCATTGCACCCACTGTGTTCACATTGTGGCTATGCATCTCAGAGAATGGTCTTCTGAAAATGCATGTACACAACACACAAAGGTTCAAAATAATGGATATTGTATGTGTAAATGTACTGTGACAAATACTTTAGCCTGTCAAGAAGTCATTACTTTTCTAGTTCTTTTTGCAGTGGCATTGCTACATTTATGCTCTGAGGCCATATTCTATGATAAAACAATAACAATACTTTATAAAATTAAAGTTACTACTAGTTTATAAAGGTTCTCAAAGAATGGGCCACATCAGTGTGATGCTAGATGGCAGGCATGGGTAACAATGACCTCAGCTGTGCACAAGTCTGTGCATGTACTCATGCTAGCCTATGGATACTCAGAAGAGCCCACATTTGTATAGCTACGGTGTCCAGCTATGAGCTGTGTGTAATGTAAGCCCCATTCACCAAACCAATGTTAAACAGGGGCTACCATAATCTAATACTGAATGATTCAAAGTATTATCCCATCACAATGTCTATAATGATGATTTAAACATAAGAAAATTAACAACAGTAAACATAATGAAATCTCATTAATATGTTAGTGTAATAATTCAGAGTACCACTTCATTGGAAGAGGTATAATGTTGGTTTAGAAATAAGAAATGTCAATTTTATGCACACTGAAACTTTTATAATTTGGTAGAGTCATAACTTAAAAAATGCCTTTTATTTTAATTTGTGTCACAGCTATGATGCATTTAAGATCAAGATATACATATGTCTTAAAATGTTGCTCTATCATGTAGGTGATTTGATACAATAATACCTTGGTTTCCGTGCTTAATTAGTTACTCAAAAACCATTCATAAGGTGAAAACTCATAAAAGGAAAATTCATTTCCCACTAATTCTCCTGTTATTACTTTTGTTTCCAGAGGCCAAAAATTTCTCTCCACACACAAGAAGTCCACCTTAATACAAAACAGAATGGTGCCTACATATGAAATAATGACAGTAATGGTCAATTAATATATTATAATGGCATTCTTGGGCACTAGCCTATGTATAAACAGTTACACCATTAAAGTTGTACAAAAAATGCATAAATATTAAGGGCCATCTTTATCATCAATATGAATACCAGACAGATGTTTATTACATATTAAAAAGGTAAATTATTCAGCACTGGAGCTAATATAAGTGAAAAATGGTTTGCAATTCCATAACAGGTATTAATTTATGCAACACAAAGTGAAAAGCTGTCAACTAGTTGTTCATATCCTGAAGGATTACTGTCCAATATTTTCAGATTTACTACTCATATCATGCAACAGGTGAAATGGGAACAGTGCTGGAAATTGAACCAACCAAACTGACCATGACATCTAGGCTTACCACCTCATTCTATGGAATTCTTTAAAAGCAGGAATATCATTCTATGCTATCTGCCAAAATGCACACATGATCATTAAACAGCTGATTTGAAAATATACCCCGTGCCATACAGAAGGTCCTACTATGATCCTGATACACATTTCTTCAGTGCTGTGAGAGAACCTGTTTTCACAGGCACAAAAATACTGGGTGCAAATGGCATTTAACACAAAGCAGTGGGTACTCCTGACATCACAGATATTGTGTAACCACTTTTGTCTTCTGAATGTCTCTAGAACTCAAATATGCACAGTATTCAAGATATGTTCAAATGAGAAACATCCATACATATCGTATCTATCAGTCATCTTATTTGCAGTATCAAGTGGGAACAACCTTACATAACAGGTGAATGACTAAATTACAGGACTACAAGAAGTGGGATGGATCTAACCTTGGTACAGTCACTATTAGTAATTGGAGGCAGGGAAATGGCACGCCCTCCATTCATGAGACATGGATAAACAGGTTTCCCTTCAAGCAAATACAGGTACCTGGAACAGAAAATTTATATTTGATTTTGATCTGCATATTTTTCAAGACATTTGAAAAAAGTATAGCAAAATACTGCAGTAGCATAATAAATCTCAATACAATTTCAGACACTAGACACTTAATACTTATTCTGCCAACTTCCAAGCTCTAAGCCACTTCTCTCACTGATATGAGCCCACTACAATGTGCAACTGTACATAAACTTCAAGTCACATTCTCATGTCTATTATCTACTTCATAACAATACACAAGATACATTCTTATGGCTTTACACACACCTACACTGTGCTGGGACTTCAATAACTATAGCATACACCGATGTATGAACATTTGTCAAATAAAAGCAACCACTGTAGAAAGTATATGTGATGCCAAAGTAAGCTGACAAAATTTATTTTCAATGACAATGATCTGGCCCATGAATTGTAGTAAGTTCCTATCACTGCAGTTACAATCTGAAGCTTTCACAAGCTTGAGAACCTAAGAAACAGTACACTTATGGCTCTAGACCAGTTCAAACTCCTGAAGGAAAAAAAAATTCATGAGTTATGAAATGAAAGATGGAAATTCCATTTGGTTTGATGGTCAGGAGTTTTACTTTGATTTTGAGATAAGAAAGTCCTTAAAAGTGAAGTGGAATTAGTACTTTGGTGACTATAATGCAAACTAAAATGGAAGCCTCCCCTTCAGGTACAGTTAATAATATAGTCAATCAACAGTTGACTGATTTTATAGCCAATTCAATGGTAGACAGAATACATAGTTTTGAAAATTGCTGAGGAACTCACAAATACAGTATTTTCAAACCTATTAATTAAACGATTTTTGGAAAGTTACCTTGAAATATATACTGACAATTTAATTTCAATTGAACCAACTTTTCACTAATTTCCTCTCAAGACACTGATATACCTTTATTGGACCATTTACATGTATTCTTACTTGTGAACACCAGAGTAAACATTCCTCTTCTTTTCCTTACGCAGTTCATCTGCCTCTCGCTGAAGCTGAGCGAATAACTCAGAACCAGTAACATGATTTGTTCTTCCCAGTGGACAAATCTTGATCTCCTCTGGAGGATAAGCAGCATAGACAATTTTACCAGGACACAGGGAAGCCAAATCATGAGTTGCTATGGTTGCGGCATTGCGCTTCTCACAAACTGTGTCGTGCAGCTTTGTCTGCAAAAAAAAAAAGATTTTATGTAATAATTACTCTGCACTATTTCAGGCAAGTTTTAATTATGATTAGATCACCACTACCAAAAAATTTCAAACGTTCACTTTTCATTTTACTGCCATAAGAAAATGATATTAGCTGCACATTAATAAAAGTAAGATGTGATGGCCTCCCTTATCAAATGTTCTGTAAGATCAAAGTAATTTGAATAACAGCCCACAAAATAAGGTACTACATTATAATTATCTGGACTGTGATGTTTCCTTTTGTTACACTCATGATATTGAAATATGCTAAATAAATTTCAGAACATATACACAGCATACAGTAAAAAAGAAAGAACATAAGAAGGAAGTAAAAACTTTATCAAGCAATTCCAACTAAATAAGGACAAAAGATAACAACATACACACACATGAAATTACATAACAGCACTGATAGGACCAGTAACTTGCAACTCCAGCTGATATCACTCATTTCTTACAGTTTTTTCCTGTTTTCCCATAAAAATGTATAACTTTTTATGCAGTATGAGAATAAGAATATAAGTTAATGAACTTACTAAAATTATCTAAAGTCAACTACCAAACAAAACAAACTTGTGCACAACCAATTAGTTGATATAATATGCACAGTAAGGTAAAAATAAAGATGTCCCTGTGCTTGCCATAAAGTCATATGTGAGACAAAAGGTATAGCTTCAAACACACTTAACATCAACATTAGATGGAAGTGAGTGCCTAGCCTCACGCACCAGCTGCTTTATCCATCAGCAAAGGGAACCATTAACCAGTGAATACATGGCCAGGTAGGCTACAGAGCCAATCTGGACACTTTCAGGAAGAAGAAACACTCTTGTGCCTACCTAGGAATCAAACCACAATTACTTGTCATTCTGCCTATAGCCTAGTCATTATACTGTCTACACTGTCCTAGCTCCTACAGTGAGTGCAACCATCCCATAATATGTGTAATCATTATTATCAAACTTCCAGTTCATACTTGAAATAAAGTTTACTGGATTAAAAGTTAACAAACTGAAAAAAAGGCACAAGTTATTTATGAAAGTAACCTTTCTTAAGAAAAATAAAATTCCTGATACCATATAGTGAACAGCATCTCAGTTCAGTCTATATTTTTACAGTAAACCCTAAGTCACTGACTCTCAAACAAGAGACCCCTGCATTAACCAACCTGCCCTTTCAGACATTCCAACAGATGATTATTCATCAGCTGAGAAAATAATTCACACGACAAAGGATCCGGTTTTATTTCAAGCCTGTCCTTTATCCAGTGCAGCATCACCTTCAGGATCAAACACCCCACACACCTCCACAGCCTAAAATATCTCATCTGAACCTCCAGAGCCATTACTGGACAGCATTTCTGACATTTGTGTGTAAACACTTAAATTCAGCATTTAGATAACATGTTATATCACATTTTTGTGGGTCTAATTAAGTAGCCTACAGAATTATATTAACCCTTTAAACACCAAGTTAAATCCCATGTGTCCTTTGCTAGCATTATTGGGAGCTCACCATATTCTCCACGTTAGCAGGTAAAGGGTTAACAAAGCAATGACACCTCGGCTAGCCCAGACCAAGCAAGGCACATGCAACATAGGTCAAAAATACTCAAGTGGTGAAAGCTCCTAACATGCACAGTGGGGTATGCATGCTAAAATGAAAAGTAATTGGTTCTAGAACCTCCTCATTATAGCATCTGTTAATTCTAGCATACATTAAAATATAAGTATTTAGGGGTAATCCGTTTCATGCCCAGAGCCTACAGCAGACTTACAATCCAACACAACCATTTAAACAGGAAAAATATAATACAAAATCAAAAATACAGGTGTAAACGTAATATAAGATGAATTTATTTAACATTGCTAAAGGCACAAATATGCAGATAACTGAACTAAACTGATAACTGAGCCTTACAGACAATAACAAAGATGATGACTGACGCTCTAATCAAAGTGGGAAGGCCCAACACATCATTTGCATACATGGGCTACGTCGGTCGATAGTAATCCTCCGCGTTTGTTGTAGCATCCTGATTTTATTGATAAAAACTGTTCATTGTAGCATACCCAATTGCTCTTAGAACTTAAAATACATTTTTAAGACTTATTTTCTCACTCAATATCAAAATTATATTACAGGTTGCTTTTGTTCTAAAACATTTCCTAGGTCAGTTACTTGTGTTCACCACTAAACACCTAGAGGTTGAGCTACACGGACCCACAGATTTTCCAAAAATCCAGGAGCCAGCTCCAAATCCTAGATGCCAGAGGGCTCACATGAGGCAAATTCCATGCTGAGAACCCACAATTCTGGAGCAACGAGTGAGCCTCACTGTTATCTGGCACTTTATACTCAGTGCCAGTGAAATGATACACATGTTTAAATGCAAGAACAAAAATAACTGCAATAACTGTACTAAAAATATTTGGCACCACTGTGCAAAATTTGGTCCAGCAAGATCTGTGCACTCCTGGGATAGGAAGAACACCCGTAACAACTGACTTGTCAGCTTTTCCAACCCAACCTCCCTTAGTAGTTAGATCAGTTTAGGCAAGGATTTATTATATTAAGAATTACCTGGAGCTGGATAAATTTCTTAAAGGTATGTTGCACAAAACTGATGCCCAAGACGATGCAGCAGACAATATGCTGTCTCACAGCCCTCACAGATTCATCTAGCAAGACTGATGGCATAGCCTCCGACATGTGAATCACCTCTAGCTTGTGGCATAGGTTCTCCACCTGAAGCAAGTTACAAAAAACCATCTTTTCAGACAAGAGGAGATGCAAAGCTGTACTGTATATAACATACTACAAACACTATGGACACAGTAATCTGCCCATGCAACAGAGCATTCCGTTTTCCAAAGTTCCTTACATTCTCTTGAATGTGATCACTATCTGCCAGCTCTTTCTTAGCCTTCTTGCCCTTCTTCCCCTTCCCAGGAGCCAGAGAGTCTGTTCCAGTGCTGGAGCGAATGCAATGTTGTCTCACATAGTCCAGCACTTGCTTTGAATGACACTGGTCAACCAATTTCAACAGGCGCTTGTCGCTTAGCTTGTTTCCTTTCAGGTTTAGTTCTGTGAGCAGTTAAAACCAACATTCATGTTTGAAGAAAGGAAATGGATTACAAAAATTTCTTAACATTAATGTTAAATGTTGATGGACGAAAGTACTACAAAATACCATAAAGGGGGAAAATGACTCTATAAAACAGTCATTTGAGACAAAACCTAGGCATACCACTACACAAAACAAAGCAAGAAAACTGCACAACAATATAAATATCTATGTTTGCTTACTCCAAAGAAAGTACAGACTATAACTTTGGCAGGCTTGCATGGTAGGATGACAAATCGGTTAAAAAGATTTAAAAAAGGACACTTTACTGTAATGGTGAAAAATGCTTCAAATGTTATATATAAACATGATATTAAAATATACAGTACATGTCCAATTTGATGTTTGCCAAGACAATAGGATGCAATACAGAAAAACAAGATGATTCTGTTAAAAATGGGATGTCTGTCAGCCTAAGTTGCACTGTCATCCGAGACACCTCAGAAAGCACCAAAATCAATTTCCTGACATGGTGAACAGTGACTACTATTATTCCTATTACAGCAATGTGTGTGCGCGTGTGCGAATCTAATCGCAAGAAGAGGCCAGGTTTACTGTGGATGGGCATGATTCTTCAGTAAGGCAGTCACGTTCAGACTCTAAGTACATAGGTTAAAAGTACATTGCTGATTACACCAACCTAATGCACAGTCTTAATACAATACTAAAGGAGCATTTCCAACATGTTTTGGCACAAGTGTACCACCTTCAGGGAGGCCAAATGCCAGTTTTAACAACCAACTGCCTCTGGCAAGCTGTTATTGATAAAGTTCTTCAGTCTGTGACAGCTTTGTTGTTGATGTTAATTAAGACTAAGAGGTACAACAGTACAAATTTTTAAAACTTACGGTTAAAATACAGCTAAAACATTTCTTTTATCATTATATATGATACATACACAAGACAAAATTATTAATGTTGGGTTTTGCTGTCTATTTAAATACTAATTAAATATGAATTCAGAGATAAGTTACCGAGGTAGGTGGCTTAGATTTGTTCTGGATGGTTCTGGGGTTAAAAACCTCAGAACTCTTTACACTGTGTACAAACTTATCCTCTAACATATTTTTCCAGTACTATTAAAACAGACGCTTGTGATGACCCATCTTGTGTAGTCAGTCTTTTTCAGATTCCCAGATCTCCTGCAAACTACAGGTCAAAGTCATCATACATATATCTTGTAAATGCTGAAGGTAAATCATATGAACCATACTGTAAAATGGTCAACCGTATTTGTAGAACTTCAAACTCTTTGATACACAGACATAATCATATATTTTACAAAACAATTACCCATTTACCTTTTAGTTTGTTTATGTCCGAAATTTCTGCCGGTACAGATATAAGATCGTTGTCCCCAAGATCAAGAACTTTCAACGAACTTAGATTCTTCACAGTTGGCGGTACTTCCTTCAGTTTATTACCTTTCAACTTCACTTCAGCCAAATGCACCAAATCTGTGTAACAAATGTCTGGAAACATTTCAAATTTGTTTCCTGAGAGATCCAAAACACTCAGCTTTGTATTTGCAGACATACATGGGAACACACTTAACATATTCGACGCTAAATTCAAGGTTGACAACTGTGACAAGTTTGTGATTTCGTTCGGAATTGTTTCAAGTTTATTTCGAGAGAGATCCAGCATTTTTAGGCTTGTTAGTTTTCCTAGAGTGGCAGGCAATTTACTGATTTTATTCGAATGCAACACAAGATTTGTCAAATTTGTTAGGTTACCAATTTCTTCCGGCAACACATCCAGGCACGTCTGGCTAATGCACAAGTAATTCAGATTAGTCAATGTAAACAACGTCTCGTCCAGACCGTCTTCTTCAATTTTCTCCGCTACTGCTGGTCCAGAAAGATTTAATTCATGCCGATTGTCATTTTTTGCACTTAAAATTTCAGGCCACATGTTTGGAGACATTATTTTACGCAATATTTCGCAACACGCCCAACAAACACCAACCTGTAGTCTACGACACTGTGTGTTTCGCCACTGTAGGGGACAGTGCTACCATCTCACAAATCATCATTTACCTGAAGACACCGATCGATACGGCGCCGTCCTAAGTAGTTAAACAGTTACCGACATTTAGCAGGAGCGTGCTGTCGCCATGTGCAGAATCTCGGAGGGACGGTTAGTTCAAATAGCATACAGTACTATCCGATAATATATAACTTGACCGAAGAAATATATATATTACTTACTTACTCCATGGTGCAGAGTCCTTCTTGAGAAGCTAACTGGTTTGCAGCTAGTCAAGAAATTCCCCGCATTTCATGGAACCCGAAGGTTCATTACCGTACTCACAAGCGTCCG
>Ga0123354_10012536_pt1 | contig 13135 bp, 8 predicted proteins | sample TergutLab28metaG_2_FD_97872 | JGI IMG/M metagenome (GOLD analysis project Ga0123354, IMG submission 97872) | Labiotermes labralis P4 segment gut microbial communities from Petit-Saut dam, French Guiana - Lab288 P4 | ecosystem: Host-associated > Arthropoda: Insects > Digestive system > Gut ...
ATAATTTTACCTGTTGTTTTGTATGGGTGTGAAGCTTGGTCGCTGACATTGAGGGAGGAAAGGAAGCTGAGGGTGTTTGAGAACACATTGTTGAGGAGAATATTTGGACCTAGGAGGGACAAGGTAACGGAGAAATGGAGGAGATTGCATAACGAGGAGCTAAATGATTTGTACTCCTCACCCAATATTGTGGGGGTGATAAAATCGAAAAGAATGAGATGGGCTGGGCATGTGGCACGTGTGGGTGAGGAGAGGGAGGTGTATAGGGTCTTGGTGGGGAAGCCAGTGGGAAAGAGACCACTGGGGAGGCCTAGGCGTAGATGGGTGGATAATAATATGATGGATCTCCAGGAGGTTGGTACATGGACTGGATTGGGCGGGCCCAGGATAGAGATATGTGGTGGATGCTTGTGAGTGCGGTAATGAACCTTCAGGTCCATGATATGCTGGGAATTTCTTGACTAGCTGCAAACCAGTTAGCTTCTCAAGAAGGACTCTGCACCATGGAGTAAGTAAGTCTATCAAGTCACTGTGTACAAGTTGGTCCAACATTATGCACATATTTCTACAGTCAAGTTATGATGATGGTGGTAGCTGCCACCAAAGTCAGAATACAGCTTGAATGTATAAGTATAGGTTTTACTGTAGAAGTATGTGCAAAGTGTTGGACAAACTTGTAGAGAATGTTTATGTGAAATTTACTATGCAGGAATTCAGCCTCCTATAAATCTTCCTTCTGTCTAATCGAAGGACAAGGGTGCTTGAGAAGCTAACAGTTTCTCAGCTTGTCAATAAATTCCTTATATTTTATGGAATCCAAAGACTCATTTCCATATTTACAAGAGCCTGCCATTTGTTCTTATCTTCAGGTAGATCATTCCACTCCACACCCATTCATCCTATTTCTTTAAGATCCATTTTGACATTATGCATCTAAGCCTTCTAGGTGGTCTTGACCTTACCTTACCCAAATCTAATTTCTAGGCAGCAGTTGCCATCAGTACCTCACTATGGTGCACATTAGTTTAATAAGATGTCAATATTGCCTGTCAAGACATCTGTAGTCTGTCAAATTGTATATGGTGTTCATACATGAAGCCTACACTCAGAACATTACCAGATGGAAAATTTTTGCATCTCAGTGACTATGCACATAATAATTCAAGTACTAATGACAATGGCAAAGTTTGTCACATATCTACGAAAATGTTACGAAAATAACCATAGTATTTCTAGAACCTTCATATCATAAAACAAAATAATCTACGCACTATAACTATACTCATCACTCCACAGCCCATGTTGCATATGGTATTAGTAGACTGATGCCTTGTATTGAAGGGTTAATTATGCTTAATCACTGTTCCCTACTAATGTGTACCCACTAGGGTCTGAAATGACAGCATGCGTTACCACACTGACAACCTCAACCAAGTTCCCAAATTATTTGGTTTTGTTCAAGGCACTGATGAAATAGGTACAGTAATGTGCATAGTCCAGTTTTATAGAGATCATTGTTGAAATGAAGTACAGTTAATGTATACAAATGATTTAGCTGCATTCACATCACAGCTGAAAGTGGAATGAAGTACTGTAATAAACATGGATATTTAGTTTGTTGCACACATACTGGAATGCAGTAGTAGACATGAATGATTCAGATATTATTCAAGAAACTACTGAAATGAAATACCGTGTTTGACAAGGGAATTTCATATATGATTCTTCTTTCAAGATGTGCCATGGAATTTTCAGTTTTGCAGTGATATGAATAGAAAACTTTTATACACTAGGACTTGATACTGGCCACAAATAATACACACAAAACATTCTGACCAATGCCAAATGGATGACAATGGTACTTTATTAATAAGGGCCACAAACGTTGTATTGCGCAAATTCTCAATGTGACATCTGGTATTAATTTCATGCTAAAAAAATCTGTTCACAAATTGAAGACAGTAATTTTGCAAGTTTTGATACCGTCACAGCTGTGTAGTTAAGGAATCCATTCTTCAGTGACAGGACACTGCACAACTGGGTATGTGACTACCAACATTTTGACGGAGCCACAATCCTTCAAAATGAAAGGAACCACTTACCTACTGATGTGTCATAACCGAGAAGAGTGGATTCCTGACAAGTAATTGTGTTGTACATATGCAAATACTCTCAATTTGTAAAGTCTGCACAGTAGCAAAATGTTAGCACTTTGGTGCTGTTTTACAGTGTAAGGATTACATATAAAACATGACAATTGATACACTGGGAAAAGGCCTGCTGCCATGTTCCAACATGCTTCAGTTTACAGAATAATTATACACAAACTACATATGTAAAAGAAAATCCTACACATCTGTATCTCTCAGCTCTGCTGCTCCATATACAAATGTTCTGTGCATATAAGCAAAATGAAGAAACACTAAAGACAACAATTGTACTGTAGCTACAAGGCTACACACTATTAGACGTGCTGCAGGAACTGGAATAGATGCCAGTAAGACTAGAGCAACCCTAAGGGCACTCAGCCCACCAAATATGACTAAGCAAACGAAAAAGAAAGTATTACTCTCCTCTTGATAAAATAACAATGATACAGCAAGGGTAAAGACATGACCAAACATGCCATACCCTAACAAGGCTATCATCTCAGTAAGACTCACTGTAGCCCAACTAAGTGAACTAAGGACATATGTTGCTAATGGCATCCACACAGCATAAAGAAGTAGCACTTCAGTAGGTGAAGTGTTTGAAGCAGCTGAGGGTAGCTTCGTGGCATGTCCATAGTGCAATATACTTGCCATCAGAAGTAAAGCAAGACTTGGGCCCAGAAAGTCGACATACACAAGTCTGTATTGTTCACCCAAGAAGGGAGGTACCAGTGACACAAAAATACGATGTGGCAAATGTGATGGGGGAACCATGAAGTTAAGTTTTATAGAACTCAACAGTGACCATTTTGTGGGTAATTTGCTGACTTTCCAGCCATTACTTGGTGTTTTCATAGGTGTCTGATCATTACCAATGAATATCACTGAATGGCTGTTCCCAGTACTACTCATTCTGATCACAAATTGCCGATAAAATACAACCAAGAGAAATTCATTTGTATCTTGCAGGAGAAAATTTAGATATACACATGCACTTATAAATATGATGTGACACTACTACTCTGTGTTACATACAATTCCATATATACTTCAACAACAAATTTTTTTGAAATTGTGATATTTTTAAAATTCACAATATTAATCTCCTCTGCTCACAGTTAGCATGTTAAGAACATTTAAAATATTTATGAACATCACAGTAACAGCAAAAAATGTTTCTTTCATGTGAATGAATATGAAGGTGTTTCAGTCTCATACATTGTTGAAATATTCCCTGAAGTTCTCACCTAACACTTGAGACAGAAGTCAGTATATGCCAAATCAATAAACACTGTCCTCTGGTGATAGATGTAGTTTATAATAAATGGTAATTATTTCTGCTGGCGTTTCTTCAATTCTTTGCTGGCTTCTGCCATTTCTTTGCGAGCATCCTGAAGTTCAGCTTGAAGCCTGGCTGTAAATGATCTCAGTCTTTCAAAACCTAGCTGTGGATTTGCAGCTGCCTGCTGCCCACGTGTAAACAGATACACCACAAGCTGAGCAGCACGACGGACTGGATAGGATTCAGCAAGCCGACTGACTATGTGCTCATTGTTGGCCAGATAACGGAACAAGAAGCGGAGAACCATTGTGGTCACTAAATGAAATTTAATAATTTATATGTTAAATACGGTTATCACCACCATCATCATCAATAATACAAAACTCTAAGACCAATACACAACACACAAATGTAAGGGTGAGTTCTGTACATCAAAACAGTAACAACAAATGGTCCATATGAACATAGGTCTTGAAAAAGCTCCTTTCCAACCCCACTTTCCATTTCAAAAGTAATGATGAAGTGTCATACTCCACTTGCTTCCCTTCCATACTTGGAATGGAAATTTCATGGCAAGACCTCAGAATGTTTATTTGGAAGATATCACTGTAGAATACACTGACAGTACAAGTGCCTGGCCTCCTTAATGTTACTGCCTACAAACCCAGAAGAAAGATGCGTGTCTGCCACAGCTTGGAATGAATGAACATTTACTCTCATTCAGCACTTAACAAGAAGTAATGTGGTTGTAACCAAGCATTTTACTTTTGCCAGTAGACACCACGAATAACACAAATTAAATTTAGAGAAAAAAGCGATATGGAATCTGGCCACTGTAAATTAAATCAACAGTATTGGTAACATTACTGTTTTTAATACTGAACTGTACTGTCGAATATTAATATAATAGTCAAAGTGCACCTTGCATCATGCCTGTCTTTTCCTATCTTGCCTCTGCTACCTGATGCTACTCCGGGAAAGCAGTGCTAAGTCAGATGCTACGCCAAATTTTGCAGATGAAAAGACTTCTGTGAACCTCTGTTCATACTGACCTTTTAAACTGTCAATGAAACTTGATTTGCAGTTCTGCTCAGTGCTAACAACAGCGGGGCTTGCAATTTATAATATATACCCTTAACTGCATCCACTACCATACAGTGTACTGAGGCCTACTCTTCTAAAGTATTTCACAACACATTTCTCCTAACTCTCAACTTGACTGAAGCCGCATGATTTTTGTAATAATTTTAAACTTTAAACATTAAAAGAATTGCACATATAATAAAATTAAATTGCAGAATTGAACGGAGACATTACAACCAACTCACCATTTATGCTACTTAACAATGTCATTTCTCATTCTTTCTAAAAAGAAACAGAGCCTTATTAATTCAAAAACATTACATACCTTACTGAATTAAGACTTTGGAATGTCAAAAGTACACATGTTTCTATACTTCAGCAAAAGTTCTTTCTTTAACTGTAGTTGTTTTCTTAGTGTTTCAAGTTTCTGAAGTTGCTCTTCTTTGCTATGTTCCACACCAGGGAGCCTGCGGATCTGCATTGAAAATATTTTCAATTATTTTAAACACCATACAAATTCACTATAAAAAGAAAAAAGTAAAGCAATCCCATGACAGGCCTAGACAGACCCCTAGGGTTCCAGGAAGTTGAGGCTCCCAGATTTCAAGACAATTGGCGCATGAATGTTTGGGAATATGCATAACAAGTTGGGACAGAAACCTGCACACCAGTATTCCATTACAGCTATAAATAAGTTCTGCAAGTGTGTCACTGATGGGCACCACCACACAAGACATGGGTAACATCTAAACTGGCCAGGAGAGCAATTTCAAAATTCTGTGACAACCAAGGTATTTAACAATAAAGATAAAACTAAAAGCAGGCCCTACAGAAGAGCATTATAAAGTCCAGGGGAAGAAGCATAATTAAAGAGATTCAGTACCCACTCTGGACAACCATTAACAATGTGTCTCACACATATGTACAAACCGACAAAATAGCAGAAACCAACCCATCCGTCCTGGCTGTCTCTGGACACAATCAGTACGTGAATGAGATTAAAGTATACTATGACATAGATAAGCATTACATTCAGACACACTGCAGAAAAGATCATATAACATAAAACTCTGAGACATTTGCATAACCATTACTACACTGAAAATGCAACAATGCATTCTGGTGTGTTGCTTAACTGTACAGCACTGTCAGCAGCATAAAAATACTGAATGTCACATAAAAATGGTTTTCTGGCAAATTTCTGTTGCCAACAACAATAAAACATACTTAGGTCTTTATGTAAAGTGCCCAAAATGTACACCTCTAACAACATCTGGAGTCTGTCAACAGATTTTCATACAATTCCCAATATAAAATTTCACAGAAATTCATCCAGTGGGAGCCAAAAGAATACATGTGGACAGACATGATGAAGCCAACAAGCCCTTTTTGCAACTATACAAATGCACCTAAAAACTGAATAGCTACAACTATTATACACCACATCCCACAAGACTGCACATTACCTTAAACACAACAAATTGTGTTCTATTTCAAATACAGTACAGTACAAAGCTCCTAAAAAAATAAAGAGATTTGTGAAGCCAAAAGTGCTGATAATTTCCTTAGGGATCTTGATAGAAATCTGACTTGGGTTACGTACATTGCAAACATATTCAATAAAGATTCTTTAAAATCTATTTATAATTAATGAGTGTGTAAAATAAATTAACTCGATTTAATGAGAATCTATTACGGATTTAGATCCTAGGAATACGAGGATGGAAGAGACAAGCAAAGGACAGAGAAGAACACAGGCATCTTCTATGGGAGGCCAGGGCACAGAGCGGGTGGTAGCACCACAAACGGATGGAGTATGGATTTCTGTACCAACTTGTTTTATATGGAATTCCTGCATGAGGACATGGTGATAAAAATATATGAAGCACTGTTTATGCATTAAGACAGGTTAAGAGCCTAAAAGTGTACACACATGCTTGAACTGTGTAACACTCATCTTAAAGTTAACAGCTGTAACCTCTGATACTTGCATAACACAAATGTCTCTATGTAAGGAAAAGACCCCACTACTGGAACGGTACTATTACTAAAGTACAGGGGTACAGGCAAGACTGCATAAATACTGGTCTCTGGGGCATGTAACTTGAATTATTCCACCATATATTTAACTTTTTTAACTGTTACATAATTTTTGTGGTTTTAATTAACTACACTTTTACTTCCTTTTTAATTACACCATTACATGATTCTGTAGACAGTTTAATCATTTTTACTTTTACAGGGTAAATATCATCAGCATCTTGTCTGAGATTGGAAAGCAGGTCCTATAAGATAACCTACAAAAATTGTACACTGATCAACAGGTTACAAAAGCATACTTATTAATAATGCTGAACGTAACACAGAACTAATCTATGAGCCTAGTCTAAAAATTATATATATATATATATAAAATGTAAAGAGCTACATTGTGCTGTCAACGCAAATATACCATGGTCTGCAGCAAACAGGAAAACCAGTGTCGTTATACACAAATTCATACACTGGATAACTACGCACGAAATCACAATACCTGATTCCGTGCTTGATCAAGCTTTTTCTGCAATTCCAATACTTTTTGGCTTGTATCCTGGGACTCCCTAGTTTTCTGACTCGTATCGTGTGGGTCTCTCTCAACGCTGAAATAATCAGTTCCACATTAATGTGACGGATGTTCAGAATCTCTGCTCGTTTGAAATGCCTTACACAAAAATAACTATTGCCTCCTACACGCTAATCCAGAACACGGGGATCTATAAATACAATGGTATTAAATAGTACCAATTGGCAACCGGGCAGTTCAAAGACAACAGAAATATGGTCTGTCTGCTGACTTTCACTAAGCCTCATACCTTCTAATTATCTCGTATATTAGTGGTAAGAATTCTACATCGACATCATCCACTGTTAACTTCGTAGATGACGCAGCACCGTTCTCATCACTAGAATCCATTGCAGTTATTCTATTTGCAATTTATCATGGATTATCTATCTAACGAAATATCTGATTGTAATGTTGCCAACCTGCTGCTTATAAGGACAACGGACGGCTGTCATCCGTGATCACAGACGCAGTTGCGAGAAATGACGTTTCGTTGCTTGTCGTGTGGTTGTTTTTATGAGTTGCAGTTTTTGGTTTACTGTGTGCGTTATTTAGTATGGGAGCATTAGCAAGCAGACAGCATGCTGGAGTAGAAGAGGTCGATATTGTTTCAAATCATGCATACAAGTATCCGCCAAGATCGGGTATGTCAAAAGGTTACTGTCGTCTGGAATGAGTTTCATGAAAATGTACGGACGTTTCGGCAGAACGTAGTGTCTCCATCTTCCTCCTCTTCTACCCTGAGGACGGAACCAGTACGATTCTCCGAAGCGTTGATAAATTTTAACGTGGGTGCACGCTGTTGCATCCTAGCAGACAGCAACCTTCATATCGGCGACATGAGAGGGCACAGGTCTTGCATAGTTTATACACTCACCTGTAATTTTGAAAGTATTAGCATTAATTGTAACTCATGCACATTCTTTCTTATTTAGGCAATTATTTTGGTAGCCATTTCATCATGGGTGGAGAGAGATTTGACACTCCACAGCCAGAAGCCTACCTGTTTGGGGAAAATGCAGATCTCAACTTCCTAGGAAATAGGCCTACTCCTGTAAGACGTTTTTCTACCTATGTGAGGGTTTGCCAACTGCCGGAATTACCTTTGAGCCATAAGAATATGGATAAGATGAAACAGTAGTTATGCCAATCTGTTTAATTACACGATAATAACAAGAGGTCCATACAAAATGATTGTTTGGAATTTAGCAGTAACTTCCACCATCCTACTCTTGTTGGTCCTTAACTTGGTTTTCAAGTAATGTTATACTCCTGTACCAGCCAAACTGTATTGCTGTTGCGTTTGGTATTGTTGTGACTGTTGCTAAACAAACAAATTGGGTATTCTTTGTCATGCTAAGGGTAATTAAATATTTTATTTTAGACTTTGTTCATTGTTACTGTGCCACTATGTTTTGGAAGTTGGATTCACTTCCATCTCCATGTGTACAGGATAGAAAACCTGTTTTATTGGGTCAATTCATAGTACTGTTCTCAAAGCAGTTTTAGTACAATGTGATGGAGAAAGTCAAAAATTACATTCTTAATCAGCACTTCATCTTTGTACAAAAACTGTAAGTAATATTTAATAAAAGTTGGCAGTCCTAAATGCAGAAGTGTGTTTTGTTGTGCATTTACAATACTGAATTTAAATCTGCAGACAAGTTCTTAAAATATAGCAGTCATATATATTTGTAAGTCAAGTTCTGGATTCCACCTTCTGTCTGTGAGATAAAGAATGACTTTGATTCAGTAGTGCTATGTGTGACTTGTATTTGTGAGGTAATAATTTCAGTTTGGCTGGAAACTTGTTGCAATTTTTTGCTAGCACTGTTCTGCAAATGTCTGAAACAGCATTTTGAAATGGCCATGATCAGATCTTCATGGTTTACTCGACATAAGTACTTGTGAAATGATCTCTGTAATTGATACATCATTAGTAACCTACAAATCATACTGTGTGGAAGTTGGCAGCTCATATATGTTTATGTTGTAAGGAGGTATGATAACAAATTTTATGTACAGGATATTGCATACTTTTTGTAAACATTTCATTTTCAGTTTCCATATCCTCCACCACAAGCTAGTGAGCCTACAAAGACACTGAAGACCCTAGTTAACATTCGAAGGGAATCGCTGCGATTTGTTCGACCACCAGACAGTTTGAACAAGTGTGGTGATGGTGATATAGAAGCAGCCAAATCTACTCACTTCAACATCGAATTCACGTTTGATTGTGATGCCCGATGTGCCATCACTATTTATTATTTCTGCACAGAGGATTTCACAGCAAATGGAGTTGTGTGAGTATTGTATAGGAATCTAAAACTGAATGAATGTTGCTGGTGTCCATTGATTACAGTGACACATTTTTATCACATATAGCCCTTTTGCTTTTAGGATATGCCCATTTTTTGCCAGTTTTTGTCAGCACCAAGTCCCTTCAGAAGTACCTAGGGGATTATGCACAACCATTTCATTGACATTGTGTAGTTTTCCTCAGCACACACTTCCTTCTCCAGCTAAGCTTTAGATTATGGTACATATATTTAAGGTTAAATTAGAGGGATGAGCTAAAGCAAATCCATACACTTTGATGATCTGTGATTTGTTGTGCACCTTCATTCTATGATTAGCCCTTTACAAAATTCAGTATTTGTTTAGCCCTTCAAAGGCAAAAACTAACCTCAGTGTTCCCCCCCCACATACACACACACACACACACAGTTTCAACCAACAAATGCACACAGTTGTCATTTAATTTACAATAATATTTTTAAAAACATTAAACTCCCACATGCTTCAGACCTTACTTCTTATTGCCAGTGAGTACAGTAATTATTGTTGTATAGAATAATTACTGAACAATATTTTGATCTCTTTCATATATGGAAGAACTAGCCGGAATTATCTGGGTAGACTTAAGATGTGTGGCCAACACAATTGTTACACAGTAAAATGTAGCACTGTGTGGATGTATTGGAAGTATTTGTGGTACCTCCACTACATCCACATACTGTTCCAATTTGGCACACACTGCTCCACTTTACTGTGTGACAATTGTGTTCACCACTCATATTCAGTGTACCCAGAAGAATTCCACCAGTCCTTCCACATAAGCAGCAGATCAAACTATTGTTTAGTGACTGTGTTATATAACAGTAATAATTAATATACTTCTTGATGATGGATGAGTAAGGTCCAAAATGTACAGGAGTTTAGTGTTTTTAAAAATATTTTGGTGATTTGTTATGACAGTTGTGTTCATTTGCTGTTTGAAATTGTGGAAATTGAACTGTAATGCACCGTATGGACAGTATAACCTCATTGTTACTTAGAGATTCAGTTCATGCCATGCAGTAAACACACTTAGGCTGAAATATAAGGAACGGCTCAGAAAACACTGTATGGGAAGATAAACACTGCTTGTTCTGAGACTTGTGAAAGCAACAGAAATACACTCTGGGTAGAATGTAGAATTTTTTATTGTGCAACCTGGTAAAGTAACCACTAGGTCTTACTGGCTGCTATTGACTATGGATAATTATTTGCCTTAATGATCCAGGTGACAGAATCTTAATTGAGCCAGAACTTCACAGTCACATGATACATTTGAGGCTGTTTTCATGATACTGTTTACATGTCCCACTTTGGAATAGATATTCTTGCAGGAGACTGCCCTGTTGTAACTAGGTCAGGCACTGGTTGCTGTTAGCACCAATTGTTCTCCAGTCAGTTTTGCAGAGGTTTCCTTTACATGTTTTTGCACATATACATATTTTAGTGTTCTTTTTGGTCTGTGTTCGTTAAGGCAATCGTATCACACTCGACAACTTTTTTTTATGTTATGGCAAGTTTGTTAACAGATGGTTCAGCTGGTCCTGTTGAGGGATGTTCAGATGTTGCTGTTGCTGTCTGGTTGACAATTGCATTACTTTCACATCTGTTATGTAATGGCACCAGTATTGTTTATATGCTGCTGTGTTCAGTCAGTGACATTAGGGACTGATAGCAAACTGATGTTTCTATTCTTGTAGCCCTTGTCCACACCCTTTGTTATTGAGGTCTTAATTGCATGTGCTTCTGCCTGGAGTACTATGGTGTTCTGCCCAAGGCTGAAGCTGATTTACTTCCTTGTGCCATGTTCATACTCACCAGCACCACTGCATTAATTTGATTTGGACCTGTTTATGCCAAATGTGTATTCCATTTCTATTTGGCTGACACTTTCTTTCCCCATCATGTCCATCTGGAAAGTTGTAAGTTGTTTGTTCCATTTGTATTATGGTATCATTTTATTGAGCCATAGGAACCACCTGTATGGCTCCAATTTTACCCAGTTAGATCAGTGTTGACAGTTGTGATAGGTTAGTACTGCTGGTCAAATAATTAACTCCTGGCCAACATACTGTGGTAGCATAGTTGTGGTGTGGGTATTACTGCTATGGTGTATGTCTAGTGTAACTCCTTTGGCATTAGCCCCCCTCCCCCTTCCCCCGGGGTTTAAAATGCCCAACAGGCCTTATCTGTGACTTTGTCCAGCTCTTCCATCCATGTCATTCCTTTGTCAAAAGTTATCTTTATGAAAGCTGTATTGTTTACTGGAGAGCTGATGCCTAAAAGCCCTGTAACTATACAGCTGTCACTGCCATCTTATTTGGCTTGGTATACAGATGTAATCTACTTGTAAAAAATAGGTAGCCTGGAGTAACAGATTTAGATGCAGTTATTTTGGTCTGTAATGGATTAGTTTCAGTTGTGGCATACTGCTGTATATTATTAATCTTGTTTCGGCCCACATCAGCGGGAGTTGCATGTGATTTTGATTACATGTTTCAACACTGAGGTGCCACCACTGTAATTTTCACGGTAGAAGATGGAGAGAGCACATTTTTTTGAAATAGAAACATCCTCCAAATCACACTGTGTTGTTTTTTCAGAAAGCCATAATCTGAACATATATGCATGATTTCAGGTACACGCCTCGTGATCATTCCATGAACTCTGAAACATATCATTATAAGTGTGGGGCAAATCAACAATTCAGCCAAGTGTCTCATACGTTTGATCCAAGTCAGTACTTGGAAGAAGAATTAACATACAATCCAGACCGAGATGTGATTCCTATAGCAATTCACTGTGTTGCAGAAGAGGGAGGAGAAGGTAATAAATATGGCACAAAAAAAAGAAAGCATTAAAATACAGTGGCCATCCAATGCCATGTTTTATATTAAATATGAGATGTTTCTATTCTTGTGGAAGATTGCATTTTAGAGAGGTTTCACCATGTGTGATTGATTATAAGATATTGTTGCAGCATGTACATGCAACTTTATGAGCTATATTGTACAGTATTCAGTCTTAATTAGGCTTGATTTAAGTAATTCTTCTGTTGCTGAACCATCATGATATCCATCTGATCAAATCCTGTGCAGTATGTTAAAGAACCACACTATTTGTATTGATTTACTTTATTTAGAAGGTTTTAGAAGTTGTTATTTCAGGAAGATAAACATAGATGTGTGCTTGCTGACATTATTTTGAATAAACATAGGCACTACCAGGTCACCAGATACTTGTTTTGTAACCTATGGAATGTAAACAGGCCAGAGGACAAAATATGATGTAAGTTGTCTTTCACCCCTTGATTTGAAAAGCAGTAATGGTGAGGTGACGATTTCTGAAGCATGAAAGGCTGACACCCTTGTTATGCAGCATCACGTGATACAATTTGAATTATTTCAAAACCTCCTGAAATCTAGCAAGTTGGTATGTACTCTGCTTTCATGTACAACACATCACTGTGCTGTTAATCAGTTCTGTTATGGCAGTTATTAGATGCCCATGGACTGGTCTCACACCTTGTTGCTATATGTCGTGGATATTGTTATTTTGAATACATTTTTCATTTATCAAGTTTATTTCTGGAGCTCGTTCTTTGAGCAAACACTATTAACTTACACTTAGCTAACAGCGCTTTAGCCATCTTACCATGAAGAAGAAGAAGAAGAAGAAGAA
>Ga0123354_10012538_pt1 | contig 13133 bp, 9 predicted proteins | sample TergutLab28metaG_2_FD_97872 | JGI IMG/M metagenome (GOLD analysis project Ga0123354, IMG submission 97872) | Labiotermes labralis P4 segment gut microbial communities from Petit-Saut dam, French Guiana - Lab288 P4 | ecosystem: Host-associated > Arthropoda: Insects > Digestive system > Gut ...
AGCTGAGTTAGTTAATTTTATTTTATTTTTTACTCTAAGTTTCATTTTCTAGATTTATTCTTTCCAAATAGCTCCTGTTGTGAGTGGAGACCCAGTGCTATAAAATTTGGAGCTAACTGTACATTGTCATCATATTTCTTCAGATGTTGTTTAGGTTTCAAAATCACAGTGTTTGGGTTTCATGGGTAGTGCTGGCTCATCTGGGTGCTGTAGGGAATGATATCATATGCAAATTGTGGGGGAGGAAAGGAATGCATACTTGTACAGACATTTATTTCTATGTTAAATGCAATATGGGACCAGAGGCAAATGTCCTTCATTCTCTTGAAAGAGTGTATACCAGAGAAACACAAGCTGTTTGGGTTAAAGCTTTACAAGCTATGTGATTCTATGGGATATACTTACAATATGATCATGTATTTAGGCAAAGACAGGAAATGTGCACCTACATCCATGATAGCTACACATGCAACTGTGACAGGACTTGCAGTAAGGATTGAACATGTGGGACACAGGTTGTACATGGACAATTTCTTTTCATCTCCAGCATTATTTGGTGATTTACATACTAAGACTGCTGCAGGACTGTTAGGCCAAATAGAAAAGAGGTGCCAAAGAATTTTGGACTTCAGATAAAATTGAAGAGGGGTGATCTAAAGACTAAGGTGAAAGGTAACTTGACAGCCATTAGTATGTAAGGACAGATGGAATGTAAACGTACTGAAGAACTTGCGTTCTCCACCATTGGAGGGTAGTTTTTGTGATGAGCATGGAAAAGCCATGAAACCAGCCATAATACAGGACTATAATAGACACATGGGGTATGTAGACAAATCTGACTGAGTGACGAACTCGTACTCTATTAGCAGACAAACTTGGAACTGGACAAAGTAGCTGTTGTTCCATCCTCTGGACCTAACCATTCTCATCAGCTTTATCATTCTTGCCTCCTGTGGTTCAAAATTAACACACCGACATTTCAGACTGACATAAATGAGGAACCTAATACAAGAGGGGGGGGGGAGGGTGCCTTAAACCTCAGACTACAAGAGATGAAGAAGACAAACCCCATCCATGAGCCAAATAAAAAGACATGACCCAAGACACAACAGACACTGGCTCATGCAGTGTAAGAGAATTTGGTGCCATGTGTTCTGCTAAAAAGAAACAAGAACAAAATATGTGTCGAGAATGCAGCAAAGGGTTGTGTGGTACCCTATGTTTTGAAGTGTATCACACCAAACTGCATTTCTAAGAACCAGCTGACACAAAAATGAAAGGCAGAATACAAAATTGTAGGTAAATATTACCATAGTAACCACAGAACTGGCATTTTTCAGTAGCATCATCTTGATTAAATAATGGGGGTGAAGGGGGTAGGAACAAAGACTTGTTGGAAGGGCCTTAATGTGCATGTATTTGCTCCACTTCACCAATATGAGTAAAAAATAATAACCACTGCCTGGAGATGACCGCAGTGGCACAGTGGTTAAGGTGCTGTGCTACAAATCAGAAGGTCGCTGGTTCGATCCCAGCTGGTGTCCTTATTATTTTTCATTGACATAAAATCTTTCCGATCGCACTATGACCCTGGTGTCGACTCGGCCTCTAACAGAAATGAGTACCAGGAGCATTTCCTGGGGGTAAAAGCGGCCGGTGCGTAAGGCTGACAACCTTACCACCATCCTGTTGTCATGAAATCTGAGAACCTTAACTTCCTGGAACCCTCTGGGCCACTCCAGGCCTGTAATGGGACTGCTTTACCTTTACTGCCTGGAGACACCTGTAAATAATATGTGCCCGCTGGGAAATCATAAGGCTGTTAGTGAGAAAAATTAAACCTCATTAGTGATAATTTTAACTAGAATTAAATTTCACACAACTTTTATGCCTATACAAGCCTTTTAGACATATTTTGTGAAAAAGTGACCTGTAATTATAAATGCAGAAAAGTTTAAAAACATCATGGCAGTATGGGACAGTGTTTTACTGTTCAGCTGTAGGGGGTTAAGACAATTGTTTGCTTTTTAATTTGTCATAACACCTTTTTGCTGGAAATCCTGATGTTGTGAAATAAAACATCAAGCTGCTAACCAAGAACATAATTCTGTATAGACTTGTAGTTGTCATATTTGAGTTAAAATGGATAACACACCCTTAACTGGGTTCAGCAGTTGTGTTGTATTGATGATGATTGGTTTCTGAGCCCACAGCTTGCTTTCTGCAAACACTACTCAGGTATTGCATGTGATTGCAGTGAAGCACTGATAACAGAATATCCGAATTATGTAGTCCCGTAATCACTTTTAATTTTCATTACCTTTATGTTTTGCATGTTTACTTTTTAGGCCTCTAGAGTGTATAATTGCATGCAAGAGGCATAGACATTTGTAGGAGTTGCATAATGTCTGAGGACTGATATTTCTTACAAATTACAAATAAGTACACACCTGTTCACCACACTGTACATCAGGGTTTCTGAAGCTTTCCTTTGTTGTGGCCAATGCAGTGTGCTGTTGAACTGTGTGTGTGGGCTATGTATCATAAAGTTTGCAAACGTGTGCAGCAGGCCTTGAATTACTCATGACCAGACTGCCCAGTATGCAAATTGCCGTTGTGCCCCTAAGTATGGTATTAGCCTGAACATTAGTAAATTGTTTGTACCATGTTTCTTGTATCTACATTTAATGTTTAATTGAGCACATTGTAGACTGTAGCCATCCTGTATCTAGCTGGACTATCCCCTTAAATTTTCTTGTTTATGAGGTTTAGGAATGTTCATTAACCATATGCAAAACCTGTCCCCTGTTCATACCCTCCAGATCCTTTCTGCAGCCAGCTGGGAACAGCTTCTTGTTTACAGTCATATAAGCATCAATGTTTGTAAAACATACTTCATTGATATATTGTGCTGTACACTTTCATTGAAAGTGGTAGAGGAATGTAATAAGAGAGGTACTGTAGGACAGACCAATTCTGCAGACACTTTGGAAGAGAATAACAAAGTTAGTGTTTTGAAAGATGTGTTCTGTCGATTGTTAAGTAGGAAACAACGGATGTGACATGGTAAAATACACTAATATAAATTATGGAATAAGTTATCGTTTTGGTGTTCATGAAGTAGTAACGGGCTGAATTAGTATTCATGTTGCATTCAGATGGCTTCGAGAATCTGTGATGGAGAGAACAGTCCGTAGTGATGTATAGTTGAGTGTGATTTTTATATACAACTGGACTATGGAGACAGATTAAAGGGAGGCTGGAAAAGTAATATTAGTTCTTGGAAATGTATCAGCCATGCCATCATTCTGAGTCCACCAATTTACTTGCTCACTGTGGCTCAGAAACAACACTATTTTCCAGCAGAATAATGTGATGTAATTCGTAGAAACTATCTGCTGTATAAGTGTGTGTGCGCGCGCGTGCATGCATGTTTACATGTAAAACTTTTTTTTTTTTAAATAATGTTAACTAGAATGGTTTGAATATGTAATTACGACAATTCTAACAATGTACAATGTGTAATGGAAAATTACACTTGTGTCTGTACTAGTAAGGGAAAAACAGAATTTTTATTATGTAGTGTCAGAGTATTGGGGCAGTTATAGAAGAATCACCATAGCAAGGATTATCAGCTGGGTTCTTTACAGTTAATTGTACTGAATATGCTAGTTTTTCTGTATGTAAACTTCTTCCTCTTCCATGTTTTATTTTAGGGAAAACTTCTTTTAGTACTATAATTGTATAGTAAAACCACAAAACTTTTGAAAAGGAAGAATGTGGCTTTTGCTAATCCTTTCAGACTGAATAATTCAGACGGTAGGGCTGGAACTGAAGAAATGGCAGGGAAACATTGTAGGTATGTTAACAAAACTGTGAAAGCGACTATTAGCTTTGTCCTGTCTCCTTGTGTATATTTGTCTGTCATGGAACAATTGGGCCCCACAAACTCTGATATTTGAGGATTTTTTGAAAATTTGTTAATAAACTTAAGTTTGATTAAAATCTGACAAGCGTAATGGGTACTTTACATGAAATCCTGTGAACGTTTATGATATCTCCTTGAATTTTTAGAATGAGAAATCTTGTAGACAGAAGTTGCAGAGAAAATCAAAACACATTTTTTATGTTTGGTAACTTTTTTCCTGAAAATTAGGCAATTTGTGAGATAATGTGGAAAAATATGACAGAGCCAGACAGGCCACAGATGACAATATAATATGGAGCATTAGAGATGCATGAATAGAGACATTCATAATATTTAATACATATTTCTTTTCCATGGCAGCCATGGTTACATGAATGTACCTCAGTGTTATGTTATATGTACATTGCTTGTCTTGTTTTACCTCCCATACACAAAATCTTACCACTTTTGGGTTTAATGGGTTACTTGCTTAGCATAGTAAGGGGTATATGCTGTTTTGACCTGAATGCAAGATGACCCTCATTCAGTTTTTATTTCCAGGAAAATGTATGGACAGAAGATATTTAACTTTGTGCATGATTATAGAGTTAACCTCCACCCCATTTTCAGATGATGAATAAGGGAAGTATTATATTTGGTTAATATGAGGGTGAACCTCTACCCCATATTCAGACAATGAATAAGGAAAATATTATGTTTGGGTAAATATGGTAACTTGGTAGGTCAGTACATTGCTTATTTAAAATTCTGTTAACACAGTGAAGATGAAAATTACATTAGAACATGAAATATAAAAATGATGTCTTTAGTAATGACATTATATGACCCCTTAAGGTGGTGGTGGTGGTGATGATTGCTGTATACTCTTTGACTGGCCTTGAAAAATATGCAGAATGTTTGCCTTACATGCTGTTGGTTGTGTTGGACAGAAATCTACCGCATTGTGTCTCAGAAGCAGATCCCGGACAGCCCGGATGAAGATACACCGTCCGGGAATATGAAACCCATCCATGTGGAGCCAACAGATGAGAGTAGTGCAGCCAAAAAAGCTTGCTGTACACCGTAAGGCTCACCACTAAAAAATAATAAAAGAGAAACCTATCAAACACAGAACTGAGGACAGTGTTTTCAGTAAATGATTGGTATTTGTGATGGAAGGGAAATGTATGCCATATGAACAAACTTGATGGCAGGTACTGACCTTCTCTGGTGTTGTGGGGAAAAGATGGATGAAAAAGAAACTAGGTGGCAGAAATCCGACAGTTTCTCATCAGGTACTGAGTAGTGCATCAGGAGATCGTCAGTAATAATTGCTAAAACCTAATTAGAAAGCTGTTTCTTTGTGTTATGTATTATAAAAATGTGAGAGTAAGAAACTGGCCGGCCTTCTCTGTTCCAGTGCTCTTCAGATAAAAATGGCATCACTGAAATTGAAGTAAAAAGCAATTAAAAGTAAATAAGTAGGTCACATTATCTAAAATACATTCCATGCATTACTGTTGCGATGTAATTTTCTTATGCCACAGCAGTGATGGTAATGGAAGGTTTAATTTATTTGTATTCATTAATAATATGTAAATAGTATATTGGTTCATTTCAATTTATTCCTGTGTAGATTTACTACTACTACTGCTACTACTACTACTATATATATATATATATATAAAACTTGTCCTGTGAGGTTGGACCTGAAATTCATGGTTTTTGCACCTTTGTTTGGTACTTTGATTTATATGGCAGTAATGTTCCCTGTAGTTCCACTGCTGAGCTCAAGGCCATAGTATTTTACACTGAACAGTCCACTGTGTAAAGGGTATCATATTGTAAAAAATGCTAGGCACATAAATTTGATGTTACTAAGCAAGATGTAAATGGAACCTTCCTGCATCTGTATTTTTTAAGCTTGTGTTTAAGATATATCTGCAATTTTCTTAGGTATAAATTTTTGCCTGGTGCTGTGTTTGGAGCTGGGAGAGGAAGTATTTACGCAGCCCACTATGTTAGAGCAGTGTCGTTAGTTTATTTTGAATTTGATTGTTATCTTGGCAATGTAAAATAAATCTTTGCTGCTAAGCTGCTATATTGCTTTATGAATGAACTTGCCCAAACTATGCATCTGTTGTTACATTGTGCTGAAGACTAAAAGCCACGGTTGTAATATATTTTTTGTTTTAAGATCTTCGCAAGCATAAGAGCATGTATTGTTGTAAACTGAAATTGTGACCCAAATAAATTCACGTATGCAGTATGAATACAGACAGCAGCAGATTTTAATTGTGTGTTTATGTATAACATTTTATTTGGGAATTTCTATGGTAGGCTATGTAGACAAATATGAAGTATTACAAATGTGAAGTAAATGACAGATGGCATGAAGTTGCTGTGAAAATGGCAATATCAGTTTTGTTATGTTGGCAATAATTGTATTTTATAGGTTCAGACCATCAGCTTATAAGGTAACTGGAAAATTTATGAAGGATTTTCATGCTTAAATTTATTCATTGGTGTGCATTTTCATTCTATAGCTGGTTTTGGTGTAAGACATATACCTCCAGCATATAAGAGGTATCATAAATTACCAGATGTTCCCTCAGACATTGTTACTGTACTGTAGCACACATTCTCTTGAAGCACTGTTTGCTACCCATAGGCTATCAGTCACTTGAGCATTGTTCATTGGCAGCACTTCTCTGAAGGAACACTTCAGGACTTAACATCAGTGAGTCAAGAGGCCTAAGACCCCCCAGTACTAAATGACCATGTGATGCAGTTGTCATTATTTTGCTTACCAAATTGGCATTCACATGGAGCTGTGTTGCTGTGATTTCTAAATGATGTTAGTTTATATTATCTGGGATGAATGTGTAATAAATGAAAACGATTTCCTTTTGAAAGTCTTAAGATGTGTGTGAAATTTTTCCTACAGCTGTGACTGTGAAAAGCTTCAAGAATATATGTATGGGTAATATTTGAGTTATTAGTCCTGTATGTTATCCACTGTTGCACATTCTGTTTGAATAAAGATTGTGCGGGAGCCTGAAACTTAGTTTTGTACACCATTGTGAGTGAAGTGGTGTTCACTTATAAGTGAGTGAGGTATATGATCCAAGATATGCAAGATGTCATTTATTTCTAGAGCCAAATATTTTGGTGGAATTTCATCAAAGGAAAGGTACTGATACATGAGGGCTGCTGCTCAAAGTCATGAGTAGTGACAAATTGTAGACTAGGAATTTTATGGCTGCCAGTGTCTTCTTCAACTTGAAATACAATTCCAGTACCATGTGAACCAAAATGTATCCATTAACCACTGCATGAAAGTGGTTATCAGGAACGTTTGTTTCACCAGTGTGCTGTGATTTTCTTACCAAGAAAGCAGTTTTGCTGCGTACATTGTCAGTTGACTTTGTTATGTGTATAGAGATGTCAGCATTTGTTCTAATGTAGGGTGAAACATTTGATAGCAACACAGACATGACTGATCTGCTCAATGGCCAAAAATCAGCAAATTGATGTGCTCATCAAATATGACCAAGAGAGTGACATGGAACTTGCAGTTCATTTTGGAATTGGATATAGTGCCATGCCGGAGATCATATTCGCTGTCAAATGTTGGAAGGTTTATTGTTGTCAGATTTCCCACTTGGCCAGAATGCCACACATATCATGTTGACTGTGGGATGCTGGAAAGTTTGTTGTCATTGGGTTTCCCACTTGCTAATATGAACATTAAAGGACATGTATCAGCTTGCCTGAACAGTGTCGTGAAAGTTGTGCTGCTGAGGTGATGACTTTCTGTTGAACACGTGACTGGTGATGAAAGCTGATTTTACCGTTCCAACCCCAAAACAAAGTGCCAGTGTTTGGAATAGCATCATATGATATACCTAAAGAAAAAAGCCATACTGGTAGAAATGTGTAAACTGTCTTTTTGGCCACAGAGGGATGCATTTATGATTTTATGACAAGGTGGTAAACCATTAGTGCTGCTTTCTATGTTTAGGCACTGTAGAAATGTCGGTTTGCACTTTGTGACAAGTTGTTGATGAATTGACATTTCAGCTTGCAACATAATAGTGTAGAACCTCACATTGCACGTGTGACTTAGGGGGCCATGGATAAATACAGGGCAGTCTGAACTTGAACCGTATGTGGGACCTTCAAGAGATCATAAGAATGACAAAATCCTGCATACATGATTGTGGATTGCTGGAATGGACTTACCACAGTGGCATATTGAAGCTTGTACAGCATCATCAGAAATGCACGAGTCGTGGGTTGCTGCACAAATGGGGCAGAACATCACCAGTTACTTGAGGAGGATATGTTGTTATTTTAGTGTCATATAAACATCCCATTACTTATGGTACAATGCCTGTAAGATAAAAGTTTTTAGTTTTGATCAGTTCTGTGCCTTATAGTCTGGTAGAGAGAAAGGTTCTTTGAGGTCTGTGGCTGGTCAAAGATATTTTATGTAACAATCATCAACACTTCATTCTCATTTATGCCTGTTATATTTTTTTGTTTGCCACCAGAGTTTTAATATTTGTAAGTTTTGATCTTGTAACCTGAGGCTTGATTCACACAGTATATATAATGGACACTGAAATTTCTGGTCTACATACTACATTGGTGTGGTGGAGCGTTTCATGTAAGCCCAAAACTTAGTCGCACATCCAAAGTCTTTTTTTTTTGTCAGAAAGTTACAGCGCCAGTGGGAAGTTACCCAAGATTATGTTCCAGTTTTGAAACCTCACACATTAGTGAATGAAGGGCTTTCGGAGAAAATCACCATGTGCAGTTCATGATAATGGCACTGGTCAGTGGGGTTCACATTAGTGTGCGACAAACTGCCCTGGACAGAACATGATTTGAGGTTCTCAAACAGCCAGGTTATTGAAGGTCTGTATTACAGGATGTTGTGCTGTGTTGGTTGATGAAATGGTTTTAAATTTCTCTTAACTTTCACAAGTAAAGCCGTTCCTGTGTGTAATTAAGCATGTAGACCATTAAGGCATAGGGGTATTTGGGATTGGATGAGCAGCTCCATCCTTTTGTAACTGCAGTCCTTGGTGGTGAGTGGTCAGCTTCATGTCACAGGTGCTTTTACACTACTGAAGAAAGGTTTGTAGCAGCCACTGAATAAGGGAATGGATGGGTGGGCCCTGGAGATAGTCATGGGTGCTTTGGTGGAAAAAATCTCATGCCAATGTTGGAAATGGAGCCACAGTTTTTTGGTTATTCAACTCCATAGTGAATGGGCTTTCAAGTTACCTTACATACATTGAGTTTCATTGCTGCAGGTATTGAAGGGATACAAAGTGGACTGGAACAGTGTGAGAGGATCTAGGTTCAACCATGTGCAGATTTTGATGTCAAATTTTTATGGTATGAAGGAAGAATGCGAGCTCTGGAAGAAGCCAAATGAATACGACCAAAACCAACAGCCAGGAAATTCGATCGCATCATTGGTTCCTGTGCACACCCATTAGCAGTGTTGCTATTGCATTGCAGTGCAGTTTTTGAACAACTGCATCAACTAGGCAGAAAGCAACAAACTTTTATTTTGGGATACCTTAAAACTTCGAGTTGAGATGTGAAGGGTCTCAGATGCATCCCATAGATGCTATATGCATGTGTGGAATGAGAATACAGTGTATCACATTCAGTGAAAAAGCTATAAGTACAGTGGAGTTTAAAGAAACTACTCCAGAACACAACATACAACACTCTATGGTGTACTAGTTGCTTCAGTCCCTTAACAATTGTATAGTTGTATAGCGTTGTATTTTTGGTCAGGTTGGTATTATTTTCTTGAATTGTACTTATCGCAAATTTCCACTCAGATTTGATGTAATAACTATTATACAAGATTGCTGTTTTGGTTTTATGGCTGGCGTGAGGTGCACCGCTTGTGTCGAGGCGCGCGAGAGGGCCGTTTCTGCCTACAGCGGGATGTTCCCACAGCGCATTTACAAAATAACTTATGTATGTGGGGTATACGCCTGTATTCAGTGGTTTAACTAAGTTGTTTGATGCCGGGGTGAATAATCACAATGGCCACCACTAAAAAGAATTTCAAGAAAAATCACGGTCATTTATTGAATTTCCTTTTATTTGGCTTAACCATTTTGCATAAATTCAAATTGTTTCATTTAAAATATTCAATTTTGTGACCCATTTCACCGCCGCTTGGGCTCTGCAGCCCCCTGTCGCACCAGTCGCCCCCCCCCCCCTATTTACGCCACGCCACTGCCCACCTACGCGTATGTCCACACACACACACACACACACATATATATATATATATATACACAAAATTTTTTTTTTTAGTAATACCTTTATACATTTCTCAAAATATACGAAGTCCAAACTAATTATTTCTATAAAACTGTGAGCTGCGAATGTAAACAGTTTATTTTGATAGTAAGCGTCTTTTACAGCTCGGTTGAACGATAATTTTGGTTTGCTTCATTATATTATTTTATAAATTGCACGTTGTTGTGCAGGTTTATTTCTGGGTCATAGCCCTGTTAATACAATTTGCATTTAAAGTGATTATATTCCATTATTTTTTTACGGTTAATGCGAAATTATTTGTAAGGTGCTGCCTTCATAATGAATGAAAATAATAATAAAGAATCCATTAGAATTACTATGGCAATATATGTGCATCATTACACAATAAATCTGAGTGTTACAACGTAAAAGAAACGCCTGTCATAACAAATGACGAATTAATCGCAATTATTGGTTCTCATGGTGGTGACTGAAGATTTCGGCTGTGATGTGTTGTCTGGTAATAAGGTGCGAAAGTTTCTGCACCGTCCACGAGGGCATCGGTTTTCTCCGAAATGTTGGTAAACATTTGGCAGGTTATACTAAATCACATTCCACAAGACAACCAAATGAACATAGGGAATTGAAGATACTCTCACATTACTTCGAGTCACGGATTATTTGGTTTCATTGTTAATGTCTGCTACGTTTCCCTGTGTTTATCTGTGGTCGGCAGCATGACGAAGGAATTTGGAGTAGAGATGTAGAGATATGCGCCATCTGGGATATTACGCAGCATAGAGTGGTAATTCCGTTGCGACGTTTCGGGACGACCTATCCGCACCCCATTCAAGTGTCCAAATGAGTTGTCCTGAAACGTCGGTACGGAATTACCACTATACGCTGCGTAATGTCCCAGAAGAGCGCAGCGCACATCTGCGTCGAGCCGGAAGCATGAAAACGATTTTGTAGTTATTGTGCGTTGAATATAACAGAACTGAGGAAAGACAACGAATAGTTACGAGAGTTTACGTATGTGACATTACCCAGAGGAAATTTATAACAGCTGGTGTTGACTGTATTTTAAGTGTAACGTGTATGTCGTCGCTTTTAAGACGAGTGTTCTTGTTGTGACAAGTTTCGCATGATTAAATAATTAATGTCATTAACTTTTAAGTGAAAGGATGCAGATCATTTGCTTGGGCACCGCATCATGTTACCCAACTGCTAGCAGAAGTGTGTCTTGTACAGCTATTAGATTCGAAGGTATCGCATTCTTAAAACTAAATTATAGGAAAAAGTTACTACGAGATTTCCTTTAAAAATGAATTTTTCGTACAATAAGCGGTAGTTCGTGAAAATGAAGAACTTAACAAGCTAGTGATTAATGGTAAATTCCATTTGGTGTAGATTGAGTGTACCCTGTAGCTGTCAGACATAACCTCAAATGTTCGCATGTCTTTTCATGATCGTCATTTTCAATTATCGCGTTATTTATTTAACAAAGTATTACTCAGAATATTTCATTCATATCAGTTGACAGTTATAATATAACACTAAACAGAAGCCAATAAACCTTGTGACACTTCATTAGTTATCGCTTGAAAATGGACGTATGGGGTTTGGCCTGTCGTCAGGTTGTTGCATAACAAACTCAGAATTTGCGTCGAAAAGAATGCCATATTTTAAAAATTCTATCACCATACAGTTACAGGACAAGATATTTAATTATATTCGTGTTTTTGCACCATATTAAGTTAGCACAGCCACGGTTGTTTTGCTAATAGGGAGTACAACTTGTCATCCAGTTTCATTAAAATAGGCATGCAAGTCCAATAATTGTCATGCTCAGTTGATGCACAGTCGTCTTCTAACTTTCGTTAAAATCCTCTAATCCCAATGTAATCACAGTCACTCAGAGGGTGAAGTCTGGTATAGGCTCATAGTTTGTGCAGCTACAAGCAAGTCATTGTGCAAGGGCAATCAAATGGAATGTCATGCCCCCATGCTCAGGTATATGAGTAAGAAATGTATATAATGAATGTTTTTGTGATCACACACATGCACAGACTCGTACACACACACACACACACACATTATTTTATTGTGCAGAAGGTGGGATGTGTACATGTGTGTGTGAAAAGTCAGTGTATATATACAAAATTAAGTAGGTAGGCAGTAATTTACCCAGTGTAAGTAATCTTTCTTTCGTATGAGGTTTGGTTGAAGTTACCTTTCCATATTCTGTAATTTAATTTTTGGTAGTGGTAGTTTTTTTTATAGCACATGAAACAGTTCATTATGTAAAATTGTAGATGAAAGTGAATCTGTTATATTACACAGATGGCAGTATATGGATATTTGATTGCGGTGAAGGATCACAAGTTCAACTGCAGAAGTCTTCAATTCGACCAAGTCGTATTACCAAAATTTTCATCACGCACATGCATGGAGATCATGTAAGAATAGAGGTGTAATACATAGAATACAGTGATGTGCATGTAGAGTGGTGTTGCTCCAAAATGTAGTGGGCATGGATTGCCAAAATAAAAGGGCAGTTAGATGGCACTAACAGTGTTTCATCATCGGAGTGCTGCAGCTGCAGATATTTATAAGATGACATGTTTCATATTAACCCACAAATGCGCTAGGTTGCTGAGGCAGCCAAAATTTGTACAGTGATGACTGATATTTGTGGGTTCTCAGTACAGAACTGGCTTCTTATCCCCTTTCTGGCACCTAGAATTTTCAGGTGGCAACTAGATTTTTGGAAAGCTTGTGCACCCTGTATTAACCCATTGCCTGGTGGGGGGGGGGGGGCTTTTTTATTGTAACAAGTTTCCTGGCGGGGCATTTAAAATTAATAAAAAATAATTGGTTTTTTTTTTAAAATTTTTTTTTTTTCCCTTCACTGACACAAACATTC
>Ga0123354_10012539_pt1 | contig 13133 bp, 7 predicted proteins | sample TergutLab28metaG_2_FD_97872 | JGI IMG/M metagenome (GOLD analysis project Ga0123354, IMG submission 97872) | Labiotermes labralis P4 segment gut microbial communities from Petit-Saut dam, French Guiana - Lab288 P4 | ecosystem: Host-associated > Arthropoda: Insects > Digestive system > Gut ...
TGTGGGTGGTGGTTGGTGGGGGGGGGGGGGGGGGGGGGAGATAAGTGTGTAGTGCTAGAGCATGCAGCTGTTGAGATATACTTACGTGTTCTTGTGTCACAGAGGTTAGTGGGATAAGTTTGCAATGTCAGAGGATGCAGCTGTTGAGATTTTATTGACTCTGTTCTGAATGTTGGTTATAAATTACATTCTGTCACATTTATTTTGGCTTATGCTGTAAACTGTGTCATATTGGACATAGATCTTCAGCGCACCATGTGTCCTTCCTAGTTTTCGGTTCCAAATATGTATGTGGCAAAGCATGTCCACATGTTTGCATGTGCATCTAATTAGTACACATTTTAGGTCTATTTGTGACATCTGAGATTTTCAAAAAGTAAAGGTGAGATGAATTTGCCCTTGTGTTTTTTAGGCACCACATGGTTCAGTCATACCAGGAAGTGCAGGTATAGCTGCATGCATGTTTAATGCCAAAAAGTAGATGAAGGCATGTGATAACTTTCATGTTATGGCTGCTTTATCCCCTGTGTGTAATTTCATAGATAGTTAACCATGTTTCTTAGGAACTTGATGCCTCCATCTTCTGGCTGATGGTGCTCTGAAGGTGTAGGTTGCAGGTTACTCAGAAACTCTGGCAGGCACCAACAGGATTCTGTGTGCTTCAGATGTAACCACTGCGCTAGACAGAGGTTCCACACTCATATAAAATGTGAATTCTCAAAGGAATATTCTCCTTGCTGTCCATAACAAGAATGGCAGTCTTAATTAGTCAATCACAATTTAAGGGCACTAAGTAATTTTTCCCATGTCATATGCCATTAGAGTGATAATGAGTTGTCTGTTCAGAATTAAGAATTTAATATCAAGATGTCCGGTTTACCACAGTAAGGCAGTTTGTAAATCATAAAAGACATAATATAAAGTCTGTGCTTTTTACCTTGAGATGACCACAGCACAAAAGGTTTTTGATATCCAAATACCTCTCCTGAATTTGGTAACTGCATTAGTTCAGTTAGTAAGTAGGCTACAGGCTGGAAGACGAATTGTTTGATTCACAGCAGGAGCAAGAGATGGTTGTCTTCTCAGAAAGCATCCAGACTGGCTGTGAGGCCTTTCCCATATCATTTCCAACAGGTTTGGTGCAGGCTGTTTCCCCAAGGCACAGTAAAGTGGCCTGTGGCATGAAGCTGACCACTCATCTGTGCCTAATGCCAAGGTTAAGGATGAGTAGAGCTGTATCTTCACTCCTCATTGTGCCTTATGGCATGCACAGGGACCACTTTACTTTTACTTTTCCAAAACTTGTAACCATGCAGAATATGTAGTGAGTTCATTATAAGCCCAGGCTATACAGTTATTCTAAACATATATATGTGTTGTTACTAAGAAAGTGGAAAACATTCAGCTAGCAGCTCTGGAACATGCATCATCTATCTATAAAGGAAAGTAGAAATTTGTTTATGTGCTAAGGGTTCTAGTGATGGTATATTACACTCGCCATTATTGGGTTTCTAAATTGCACCCATGTCTGTTATTCCCAACATAACACGGATTTCAGAGACTGAATCCTTTCGCAGCCTGAGGTGAAGGGGTGGGGAGGTACCTACTCACATGAGAATAGAAATGGATTCAGTCCAGGTTTGGTTGTTATTAGACAATTGTCAAAGTCCAGGAAGCAGATAATCCTAAGAAGATACAGGGTTTAGTTGTACACAAATGAAAATGGACGTTATATTCATTGTATTACATGTAGCATTGAGATGATATGATAATCAGGTTTCATTCCATTTCGTAGTGCATCAGGGTGTCCTATAGCAAATCGGAACAAACTGCGAGTCCTGGAGAATGGAGGAACAGTTGAACAACACAAAGCAGCTGTAGCAGCAGCCACTGCCATGAAGTTTGAGGGAGTTAACTGTCCAACACCCGGCTGTGACGGTACAGGGCACATCAATGGTTCGTTCCTCACGCACCGCTCCCTCTCTGGTTGTCCCATGGCTGGCAGTGGTCAGGGAGGAATTCCAAAGAAGAACAAATATACACCTGATGATATGAACAATATGTATGCCAAGGCTGCACCAGGTCAGTGCAATACTATGTGGATAAGAACCAGCTTCAAATGCATCACTCAGTGTAACCTGAAATTGGGTAAATTGTGCTGACAGGAAAGGTATATTGTCTTGTACTGAATTTAAAAGCTGTAACTTTTCCCATACTACCATAATTTTAAAGTAACACTATTGGTCATTAACATTAATAATATTTAAGTGTCACAAATGTGATTAATTGGAAGGTGAGACTAGCCAGTCCTGCCTGCTTAACTCACTTCACACAGTTGAGGGCTATGTTCTTCTGACATATGATTCTGTGCCACTGGGTTAGCAGCTCCAAATGTATCTGCTTGAACTGCTGGAGCCTTGAAGATGACGGTAGTAGGCCACTGCTGTCCCAGTGTTGCAGTATTACATCCCAGAAGAATGGAATCCTCAATTTCACCACTGTGAAGACTTCAAATCTAGCGGAGTTTGCTTATCATATTACACGATTATATGTTTTCCTTCCTATTAGCAACAAGAATATTTAATTTTATTCAAATGTGGTTAACAGCAGAGGGACTGGATTTCAAGACAGCCTTTTATCAAAACATTGCATGTGTATTTTTAAATTTTACAGGTAAATGCACCTTTCATATTGCCTTGAATTTTTTCAGAAACAGGGGGTTCTGAAGCAAACATGTCAAGAGTAGCAGTTTATTTTTTGACACGTTGGAATTTACAGTAACTAAGTTTTATTTCATAGACATACTGCTCTTTGTCACCCTGTGTATAAGACCTGTGTATTATCTAATAGCAATTAAAAATACCACAAAATTATTACAAAATTTCCATGCTGACGTATGCCATAAGTTGTCTAACAAGTAAACTGCATATATTAACCTTTCATACTGAAAAAAATGAATATGTAATTTCACAGGAATGGGCAGATGTGGCAAGATCTTTCAAAGTAGGTCTCTTGGCTAAGTGGAGTTAAAAAATTTACATGCACATCTCATTCTTTAATGAATATTTGCAAATTGTAAAGATCAGTGACACTTCAGTTGCTTTAAATTCTTTAAGTTAAAATGATTGACACATGTATAAAAATAATGAATTTGCTAAATGAGACAGAAGAACATTTTCTGAGTTTGTAGTATTCTCTTTCTTATCATAATCCAAGGCATTCAGACTGGAGGTGGGGCAAACTCAGCTTTACTATTCGGTGGGTAGCAGGGTTTCTTTTCCTAGTGTAAGTGTAGCTCACCAAACACTTCCACCTAATACCAAGCTTAAGTATGAGTGGGGTATATCTCTGCTGTTCATGTACCTTCAGTGCATGATGCTTAATTAAGCACAGGGATGTTGTTACCTTCTCTTTTCATTATCACATTAAACAATGAACCAGAAAGAACAAAGTCCTGCACTTAAGCCACTCTTGAAGCACCACCTATCTTACTCCCCACCATACATATTTTATGAAAAGGTTTTGCCCTTTATTAAATGAGTGAGGGGTGAGGTGGACACGTTTAAACATTTTAATTCATGAGGTTATTTTGAAAATTTTCCGAAAACCACTGTTGCGATGTCAAGGAACCATAGGCCTTTCATGTCACAGAGAGTGCAGGTCAGTTGCACCATTGTCAGACTGTGATGGAGTTGTCGTTTATTGTGAGGTATATATATTATTTTTTTTGCTGTCACTTGTAAGCCTGCATTATTTTGTCAAAGTATGCTGCAAACACTTCCCCTACAGTGTTGAAGTGAGTTCTTAAGCTGTCACTTACATACTCAGGGAAGATAATCATAACCAGTGAAGTGTAATGGTATGTAGTGATGTCTAATGACGTGATGGGCACATTTGAACAGCAGTAATGTCATACTTATTTTATGAATCATATTATATTTGTGGATGTATTGTCTTTAAAGAAAACATTTGAAAACAAATCTGTTTATAACTGTAACACAAAACAGAATGCAGAATATATTAGTCTATACTGCTGTAAATAATGAAATTTGTTAGTGCTCTCAGTGAAAGGGTATGCTATAGCCACGTGGCATTTATGCTCTCCATTGGCTTTTTACCTCGTTTTAGCAAAATATTCTGTGCCACTTTTCCACCGCACTGAACACATCACCTGCTGCCTCTTGATGTTTGGGGCCTCTTAAGGCAAAATACACTGTTGCACAAAATGACTGGATGAAGGCCAGTCCTGGAAAAAAAAAAACCTGTGTTCTTGATCTCACAAGTATAATCACCCCTGGACTTGCGGTTTCGTATATTGTGAAGAATACTTGGGCTGTGTTCGAAAATTCTGGTATTTGGCCTTTTTCAAGGAATGCTTTTAGTGATGAAGATTTGAAAGTGGCATCTGTTAGATGTGGTGGGAGTTCTAACAGCACATCATAAATTATGGCACAAGTAGGCAGCTCTTTGGAAAACAAAGTGGCCCCATAACAGGTTCATCCATATTCAAGGGCTGCACCCAGCATAAGTAAAAGTGGAGAACAGCTGAAGGGAATTTTAAGAATTCTGACTCTTGACTTCTGAGAAGCAACATATTCAAGATCTTTCTCCCAAGAAAATACCAAGTGGGACTCCCGATCTAAACCTAGGCAGAAAGTCAAAATATGTGTTACAAAACACTATTAATAGACTATGACATGTGTGATTCAGGTTTTACCACCCACAAAACCAACGAATTTACAGAGGAAGATGATTTGGAAGATGAAGTGGACTGCTTTAGCCAGTCACTTGAGCCAAACAATTTTGTACTGTTAAAATTAGCAACAAAGAAGGCAGTGAAATATTGTGTTTGGCTGCTCCAAGAAATGGACCAGGTGGTTGTCACACCGTATTTCTGAGGAAGTGACCCACATGTTGAATATTTTGTTTCCCAGAGACTGCAGACACTGCAGTAACGAAGCCCACTTACATTGTTTTGAAGTCACCACATCCAGTGGATTCAGGAAGTAGTCTTTGAAGAGTCACTGTTATTTTTGGCATGAGATTGCCAGGTTACAGTTTTAACTAAGGGTGATGGTTTGAAGTTGAGTGTAAACGTTTCTGCCTTTGAGGTGAACTGTCGAATAGCAAATGTCATAACTTTGGTCACTGAAATTATTCCACCCTGAGCCACACCAGCCCACGTGCACCAACAAGTGGATGTGGCTGTTTGGAAGGACACTTCGCACATCTGACCATGCAGATAGGAGGAGATGGTTTTCACAACTTATGAAGCGAAATTAAATACTTTATCAAGTTCTTATTTCTGAGTTTGTATTGCATTCATAAACCTACTTTAAAGCTGCTGGCTGTAAATATAAAATGCACCAGAGATATTAAAGTAACAGTACATATAAAGCAGTTCAGTGTATAGGAACTATGGATATGGATTATTTTGTTCCCTGTTGTCATCAGATATGAACAACAGTTAACATTGAACCAATGTTGCAGTAGCTGTAAATAGCTTTATCAAAGTTTATTTAGAGTGGTCCCACTTCAGACCATGATTAGACGTCGTCTGCCCTCCATGCACATTCTTTAATTTCAGAAGTTATGAAACTTTCCATCCTGGAAAGTCTAAGTGGGTTACAGAAGGACTGGTTTGTGATATTTGTAACAAACATCCGTAATTTAAACCAGAGAGAAATATACAGAGTGCTAGTCCTGGTAGCCATGCTGTTTGAGGCTTAGGTCTGCAGCTGCTCATTTGCTAGGATTGTGGCTTGAAATTCTGCTGAGGGCTCAGATGTTTGTGTCTTGTTTTTGTTGTGTGTTGTGTAGGTAGCAGCCTCTTTGAAGAGCTGATTACTCATTCAGAGGAGTCCTACCAGGTGTGTGTGTGTGTGTGTGTGTGTGTGTGTGTGTATCTAATTGTTTGTGATGTGGAAACCTCAAAAGGGAGACCTATGCCCACTTTGAGCTTTAGTGCCACAGGGAAAAAATTAATTTTGCGTGTGTGTGTGTGCGCTCACGCACGCACGCACGCACGCACACGCGCGCACACACACACACACACACACACACACACACATACACTGATTATTTTTGGTTGCTGGACTGTTTGCTGTGTAGCATACAACATTTTCGCAGTAGAGTGTACAACATTGTTGCTTCATAGGCAGCCATGATGCTGCCTGCTCAGTACAATGATGAAACAGTGCATACTCTGTAGATGCAGTCTCAGAGGCATCATATGTACATAAGTGGGAGACTGAAACTAATGTATGATTAATATGTGACTAAAGTGTATTCAGCTACATGTGAATGATGTATGATAGTTTCATATATTTCATTGCCACCAATATTTTTAGATTACCAAATTATATTATAATGACATTGTGTGTTAGCGCATGGCCTCCTCTTCAGTGTGTTCCGGGGGTAAAGTGGCCGGGGTCTGAAGATCGCCATTCACCTCCATGTAGTGTGGAGGTTAAGAATGAGTGGATCTGTACTTCCACTTCTCCTGTGTGCCTTCATGGCATGCAGAGGGACAACTTTACCTCTACCTTTTTATCTGCAAGTGCATGATGATGATGATGATGATGACCTTTGCCTTCACATTAACATGTGAAGGTAAAGGTCTTCCCATAACTTATCATGAAGGCACACAGGGGGAGTGGAGGTATGGCTCTACTCATTCTCAACCTTCGTGCCAGATGGGAGTCGGTGGTCAGTGCCACATCCCTGCTGCTTCATCCCAGGAAAGAACTTCGATAGCCGTTGTATAAGAGGTAGATGTGGAACAAAACTGATATTTCAAAACAAGCCAAACAACTACCAGTATCATACATGTTATGTTTCATTTGCATCAACAATCCAAGCACAGAGTGAGTTTATTAGGTTTATGTATGAAATTTTCCCTCATGGCCCATTTCTTTATTTCAAGTGGATTCGTAGGTAGAGTAAGGACTGAAGTAGTGAAATAGTGTCAAGTAATATGAATTTTTTATAACTTTATTCCATTACTAGTTTTTATAAATATCTGTCACTGTCCATACCATTATCACTGTGTAGCGCCGTTTTCAGACCACTTGTAAGTACCTTAACCGTTTCAGTGTGGGGGCTTGTGGACTGGATTTATCTGGCTCAGGATAGGTACAGGTGAATGTGGTAATAAACTTGCAAGTTACATAAAAAGCCGGGGTATTTTATGACTAGCTGAGAAGCAGTTATCTTCTCAAGAAATTCTCTTCCTGGAGTCTGATAACCTTGTAAAGTTTTGTGGTCACTCTGTGTACCACCCACTGTACCACTTAAACCTCAGCATTTTACCCACAGTGTGTTACTGCTGCTTGTAATTCTCAGCACATATATCAGTCATTTGCATAATGAGAATTAATTGGTTGGAGTTTACAATGGAAGTGCAGTGTGTTTATGGTTAGGCAGGAACACATTTTTCATATAAATTTAGATGAAGTTGTTACTGCAGTTTACTGTATTGTGTGTTGTAGTTTCCATGTGAATTTGTGTGATTCTGCTGGGTTAAGGAGTGTCTGTCCAGGCAGTTTTGTGTAAATCTTGACACACCTTACAAATATCTCAGATATTACACTACAGGGTCTAGAATTTACATGTAACTGACAAACAGATGTTATGAATTAGTTATAGATTGTTCCTTTGTGAATATTGCATTATCTGAGTGATGCAGTTGAATGTTTCCATTTCCATCAAATTGCCTTGTCAGTTGAGGATCTTTCTAAGAAAGGGATTTAGCTGTCATGTTGCACTATTATCAGTGTCTCTGTTTCTGATGAAGAACCTTTGTCTGTGTAGCAGATATTTTAATACACTTAGGTTTTTTCTATACTTTCTTCTCAGAAAACAGTTTACATAATGAATTGCTTATGTTATTAGAATATTTCACTCATGAATCTTTGTCATCTGTGCTGTTAAATGCAAGAAAGTTTGTACCTGTTTACATTAGTCATTCTTCCCTTTCTGTAGCAAAGAATAACATAGAACAAAGCACACATATATATACATGTGTGTATATATATATATATAAGTTCACACACATGGACACACATGGGCGTGCATGCAGGCGGTGCTAAAAGGTTGCATTTCTGTAGTCAATAAATGAAAGTACATAATGTTCGGTATTCTCATTATTCGTGTAGTGAGTTAACAGTTTTCAACAGAAAATATTTTACATGGTGAGGAGAACAAGGTTGTATGAGCATTCACACTAGAGTTTACAATTATAACGAGTATTGATAAAGATTTTAGCATGGAAATAAAGATATGTGCAGCCTGTGTACATGCAAATGTGCCGTGAAGATCAGTGGAGCTCTGCCATGGTTGTCAAGGTGCACTCACAGTAACTTGAGAAGTATTCATGGCTATTTGCACGGAATTTTATTTCTTCCCTTGAATAAGTTTCTTCAGTTTCAAACTTGGAATTGTTACTGTTTATACAAGAATTGTTGGGCAGGTGCCTGCAGATGTGAAGTCTCTTCTTTCCAGACTAACAAATTTCATTGTGCGTAAATCGATGTCATGATTAGTCTTATCCACTGCTCCAACAGAAAAGATGATGAGCGACATTTAGTTTTGATGTATGGAGATGATGGTGCTTTAGGTGTTTGTTTATGGTTTATTTAATTTTGTCTGTCACAAAGACTACATAGCATTGACATAATGATGTCATATAATACCTTCCAACCAGTCTGAGTTTCAGACGTTGATGCTTGCAAAGGAAGTTTATTTTGAACAGTTTATTCTATTTGTAATACTAGTATGGACTTGCAGTGTACTTTCATAGTATGAACACACCGTGAAACTTCCTCAGATGAAATTTAACAGTCTCTCTCCTGTCTATCTTAGACACAATTATAGTTGTGTGCGGTTAAGAGGAGGGTGGGGGCCTGACCTTGAGGCTATATGTAGTTTGTTTCATTTTAAAAACCATTGTAGAAATCATACCATAATTAGAACTGTAGGAAGACACTGTTTGCAACTGCATTTGTATATTTATAAATATAAGTACATGTTATATGTCTCACTCACCTAATTTCAGTTACAGGATCTAATATTCTTTTTTTTTTTAATTCATCTAAGACACCCTAAAATTTTATTTTATTTTTCGAAATTCCCATATACAGCACATCAGCCGATTTCAGTGGCTAATGTTGCAGGAGGTCACATCACATAAATCGTTTCATATCACCATGTCCATTAAATGTGTTTCCCCCCTGCCCCTCAGATTTTGATTTGCCTGTAGATCAACAGCCCCCACCTCTTTTGAGTGTGCATCTGGTTTTGCAAAATGCTGATTGAGTTTTATCTGAGAGAAAATTGTCCACTATAAGAAAATAAATAAATACCAGGTCTTATAAATATCTACACTTTTGAATAGAAAACACCGGACTTTGTACCTTGTGTGTAATTCCAGAGCTGTGTAATTAAATTTTCTATCATGCACTCAGAAGGCTCAAATTCCTTTGTAGGAACTTCATAAGCTACCTTCTGTCATTAAATTTTTTATTTGAACAATTTGGCTTAATTGGGGTAACGTAAAAATCCATGACTCTTCAGAGATTTTTTTCATTAAAAAATGCAGATTTTGGAGAATTAATGTCAATCTGCATTATTTCATGCTTACCCCATGAAGTAGATGAGAACTGCACTCTTCTGGGTTATCAAGCAGCAAATAGTGGTAACTAGAAATTAACACTATTTGCTGCATGTTAACCCAGAAGAGCGCAGTTCTAATGTGGAACTATTGATTTAAATTTTATGGTTCCATGCATATGTTCCATAAAAGATACACTATGGAAGGCAATGGTGTATGAATATATCCTATGAAAGAGACAAAATGGAAGGCACATGATATATGAGTATGTTACATAATACCTGCACAATTGAAGGTACACAGGATGCCATCCATGAGAACTGGCAGATATGAAGTTATTCTGTGGTGTTGGTGGTGGTAGAGAATACCAAAGCCCAGACGACTAAATTTCCCCACTTTGTGCAGTAACACTGTGCTACCTGGTTCAAAGGTGATAGCATTACCGACATAGATTTTCACTCATAATGCTTGAGCCCAAGCTCTGCTACAATTACCTCACCTCCACACTTAGTTCCGATTTTTAACGCCTCCTGTGCAGAAGAAAATCCTCACATTAGGTGGTCAGAGTATACAGTAAGAACTCGGTGGTTGAAGGTGTTTATGTTATTGAAATCAGTGTGGTTTTAAGTACAAGTAAATCTTAAAATAGCAACCTTTAAACTTCCAGGTATGCCCACTGTATCAGTCAAAATTCGTCAAATGTGAATTCAGCAAGTATAACAGTGTTATAGTCGTTTCTTACAGTCTTGTATGGAATTTCTTATATATAAGTAAAGGGAAAGCAGTCCAAGAGAGTGCTTCCAAGATGTGGATACACAGAGAAATTGTTTTACTTGGAGTTATATTTATTTTCTTGTGAAATTACATTGCTTTCCATGTCTTATGAAGATCCTCAATTGACACAAGGGTGGAGTGAATTAACAAAAACTTGCTTGTTTTCCACTAATTTAAATTTCACTCCACCCCTGCAGTATATGTATTATTCTTACATTTTAAGTAAGTGTTAGCACTACAAGACAATCAAAACTTGCTGTGCATAAAGAGAAAGATATCAGAATGCAATCCTTGTTTTGTTGTTCTTTGATGCATGAGTTTTTTTATCTAGGTTTTTAATATTTTTGTAGAGGCAATGGTGTACCTTGTTATTGCATATTTTTATGAATGTTATGAAAATATGGTAGAGATTTTCTCATAAGCATGGTTGTGTTGGTTATCTTTCACCATAATTTGGGTTTCTGTTATTTTCTTTTTTTTACCTGACAGTTTTCAGATTAATGGGAACTGAGTACAAATATAAAAATGGAATATTCAATTTCGAATGGGTGCACAAGTCAAAAATGTGTACATTGAAGTGTTATAATGTTACATAACCTCGTCTTAAGTTCAAGAAATACCCAATCATCTTTACGACCTTCACAGTTTATTTGGTGCCAAAAACCTCTGCAGTTGGCACATCAGTAGATAATTGGTACATATACAAAAACTCATCTGTTGCATTAGTTTAAAATCAGCATCCTGTGTTCTTCTGACAGTTCACATAATTTGAAGTGAAAAACACAGTCTTGTGCTGGTCAAGTCTTTGTAAATATTTATGGATTTTGATATAAAATATTTGCCTATGTGAATGCTGTAATATTGGAGTATATCAGGAGTGGTAATGAACATTTCATCCGGTGGCAGAAGTGATCATGACTGTGAAAGGTATCAGAATATTAATCTCTGTAAAACTGATTCTTGAAAGAAGCTGTTTTAACTCTGTACATAAGAAGTTTCAGAAAAATGTAACAACCAAGGATGCAACCTATGATTAATTAACAAAATTTTAAGTGCTCTTAAAGTCGAATTAATTGTGGGTGGGAATTTCTGTGATTTAGCAAAAGCTTTTTATAGTGTTAACCATGATACTTATCTGTGAACATTAAATTTCTGTGGAACAACAGGAAAAGCCAATGAATGGATCACATCATACCTTAGGGATAGGTATCAGGTATTGCAGTCATAATAGTTTTTAAAACTGGGGAGTTATAAAACACAGTGTTCCACAAAGATCAATTTAGGTCCTACACTCTTTCTTCTGTACATGAATAATTTGTCAAAAACTATTACTGGAAAACTACAACAATTTTCTTTGCAGATTATATGAGTGTAATATTCACCAATTCTAATTTAGAAGATTTTAAAACCACAAGAAAAATTGGATTTGAATCTTAAATAAGTGGTTCAAAGCCAATAGACTCTCAATAAATTTTGATAAAACCCATTTCATACAATTCACAACTTAAAGGAGTCCTCAGATTGGTCTGAATATTAGTTATGCTAACAAATTAATCTCTGAAGCATGTGATACAAAATTTCTTGGAATATATGTAAACAATACACCTGGAAAGTTCATATTGACAAATTACACACAAATTAAGTGCAGCTTGCTATGCAGTGAGATCTTTTAAGCCCTTTATGTTACAGGAAACGCTGAAGGTGGTTTACTATGCTTAATTTCTTTCTATTATGAACACTGGATTAAAATTTTGGGGAACTCTTCACAAAGTGCAAAAATTTTTAAAATGCAAAATAATAATAGGTAAAGCAATTCCATTAGATGCCTGGACATTCCCTTAGGGCTCCAGGAGGTTCAGGCTTCCAGAATTTCTAGACAGTCGGCACGTGTAGGAGGTGGGGTCAGCCCTACGTACCGGCCGCCTTTATCCCCCAGGACTACCCCTGGTACTCATTTTTGTTAGAGGCTGGATTGACCCTAGTTGTCATAGTGTGACCAAAAGTATAAGTCAATAAAAAAATCCCAATTATCCTACTGGGAATCGAACCCGCGACCTTCAAGCTTGTAGCAAAGTGTTTCAACCAACTGAACCACCACATACCCCCAAATACAAATGAATATTCAGAATTAATACAGCTTGCAGAAGTAGAGAGTGATGTAGAGTTTTGAGAATTTAAAAATTCTGCCTCTTCAGTCACAATATATGCTATCACTTCTATCATTTGAGGTTAACAACAAAAATAAATTTTAAAGAGATTGAATGCTTGTAACATAAATAATTACAATAATATAAGTTTCACCAACCTTCACCAAAATTACCACACTCTCAAAAAAGAGTATACTCAGTTGATATAAAAGTGTTTAACAGTCTCACACAAAGTATAAAAAATTTGAGTGATAACCCTAAATAATTTATATCAGCACACTGTTATTCCTTCTACTCTATAGATGAATGCTTGAATGTGTTGGAGAATGATAAATGAAGCTAAATCAGTTTTAAGCTAATTGTTCCAACAACTACTGTATATATACAAAATTTGCTTGAATTATTCTGTATTCTGTATTAACTTGTTTTGGATTTATAGAATGTAAATTATTTGAAATTCAAATTTGTACCAGGAAAGCATGTGAGGGAGTTTATAAATAGTATCACCGCCCTCAGGGAAGGAAGCCCCCCCCCCCCCCCCCCCCCCCCCCCACCTACGGGCGGGGGGGGCCCCCGCCCCCAACACGACCGCTACTAAAGAA
>Ga0123354_10012541_pt1 | contig 13133 bp, 6 predicted proteins | sample TergutLab28metaG_2_FD_97872 | JGI IMG/M metagenome (GOLD analysis project Ga0123354, IMG submission 97872) | Labiotermes labralis P4 segment gut microbial communities from Petit-Saut dam, French Guiana - Lab288 P4 | ecosystem: Host-associated > Arthropoda: Insects > Digestive system > Gut ...
AAGTGAAATATTCATTACCACAAGAGAGTGGCAGTAAAGAAATATTAATAAAGAAGCGTCTCCGGCCAGTAACACTTGCACTTCGTTTGGCGACTCACGAAATTCCCATCCGAATATATATATATATATATATATATATATATATATATAAAATTAACAATTGGAAGCCCAGGGATGCCACCGGGTTTAACATGAAAATAATCCTGGTATTTTTATCTCACAGTGTATTTATTCATCTTGTTTAATTCTTAAACTAAACAGCGATCATTTCCTTATGCAACAGTCAACGACTTTTTAAATGGAAGCATACTTCTCTATGACGCAGGAACTGAATCTTTTACATAATGCAGAGCATTTTAATATTGTACGTAAATTGAATTTTATTATGATCACTTTATCAAATCAACTTTATATGCATTAAATGTAATCTTCACGCGTTATCGATTCTGCGACCTTGAAATTGTTCACTTATCACACAACGGATCATTTGAAAGCACTATGATAACAACTACGAAGACTCCCTGTTGAAGGCACGCGTGGTGTGTCGAAACATGCCGGAAAATCTATAACGTGCGAAGAATTATTTTAGTGCATGTAAATTTGGTTCGACAAAATAATGCAGGCTAATTAAGCTCGTTCAAAAAACTGCGAAAAGCGACTATTAGCTTCGTCATGTCTCTCCGTCCATCCGTCCGTCCAGATGAACAACTCGGCTCCTACTGGACGGATTTTCATGAAATTTTTTATTCGGGGATTTTTCTAAAAATCTGTCGAGAAATTTCAAGTTTCATTAAAATCGGACAATACAGGGTACTTTACATGACGACCAATATATATTCTTATCATACCTCGCTCATTTCTTCTTAGAATGAGAAATGTTTCAGACAAATTTGTAGAGGAAATTAAAACACACATTTTGTGTTCAGTAACTTTTTCGAAAATCATGCCGCTTATGAGATAATGTGGAAAAATATTGTAGAGCTGAGCAGGCCACAGATGACAATATGGTACATGCGTATTGCATGCTGGATAACGAAGGCTACAAACACACACTCAGGTTGTGTAACACTCATTGCTTTTCCACGCCAACAATGGTTGTACGCGTCTCAATGTTAAGTTACATTTACATTGCCTGTCTTGTTTTAGGTCTTCAAACGGCCAATACTTACTTGACTCAGAAGAGTTTACTTAATAACTTGACAATACAAACTCGAAGCCCGCCGCTCGATACGCGGCGTAGGTGGTACCCCGTTTTCGGTACCGGTACCATGTCCGGAAAAATTCTGGCATTCAACCATTCTCCTTTCCAACAGCTACTGTACCGCATTTCCTCGCGGATAAAGGAATGCGCAGCTTAAAGCCGAGCACTTCCGTTTGTGGCCAAGGATAAGAATTGTGAAACTATGCCACCATGGGGCAAGCCGCCTTCATATTTACACGCTACTTCCACGGCCTTTTTATCCGTCGTTTTCGTATTCTTAGTTCAAACAACCCTGTAATTGAATATGACTGCTGTTATTTGGTTGTGCTGTGCTGTATGATATGCTCGCTGTTCAACTGTTTTTGCAGCCTCAGATCATACTTTACAAAGACGACGCTCATGTATAAAAAGGATTTCGTCGGCCTAAGGGCCTATCTCACAGAGAACGAAAATCTCTCTCGACCTCTATCGTCACCACGACAAACCGGATGTGGCATCTCTGCCCCGTGACATCACTGATAACAATGGCAACCCAAGTGTGTATCAGTCACTCACACCCTCAAACAGTGACTCACACAAGAGTATTACGTAAGTTAATAAACAGCGCGCAAGGGTAGTACGCTTTTTCTTTATGTTCATGGTAACGTGCATCGTAATTCAGTGTCATTAAATATCCAACAAGATGCAACTATACACAGTGTATTTTACCTGTAAACTGCTCTACATGTTTCGGGTGGTAAATACAGTTATTTTTTTCCCCCGATGATGGGTAGAGAAACCACCCGAAACATGTAGAGCAGTTTACAGATAAAATAAATTGTGTATAGTTGCATTTTGTCGGGTATTTATTGGCACGATACTATGTAAGTTAATATTACTGCTTCTTATAGCGGGATTACATATTTTACGTCAGATAAACAATTTTATTATAACCAAGCGGTAGCCAAGACTACCGGTAACCGTTACTGTACAGTCCCTATATCAAACTTCATCTGAATCGATAAAGTAGCGTCGGAGATGAAACGTGCAGATAGGCTGGCAGGAATATAAACCTTTCCATCATACGTATGTTATATCCGTTTAGGCACCTATCACATAAATGAAAAGTCACTGGAGGAGTTAAGAAAGTGTCATAAAACACTGGTCAGTTAAGCAGACTCCCACATATCAGATGACCTGCTCGAGCACGCTGTGAATGTTGTGATGTAAATATTTGAAACACCCTATAGGTTCCTGGCTGTACGGAGGAACAGGGAAACTTAAGATCGATATCGAAAAGTGGGGCCAGTTAGCGACCAGTCTGGTGATTCAATTTGATGCCACAAACAAAACAGACCACACCACGGTCGCCCTCTCTGAATTACACCGACACAAATCATATTCACATTAAAAAAAATGCCACTTACATAGGTATACAGGAAATACAATGGTTTATCCAAAAGTGTTTCTGTCTGTGAGGTATCCTGAGGGCTACAGATTTAACAAAGCTAATGTTCGCTAATAATTCAGGCTTTACAATAAAATTAAATTCTTCGTGCTTCATGAGACCACTAGCCACTTGATATGAATGACAGACTGGCGTGCATCTATAATAGTCACATTAAAATACAACAGTCCCACCTGCAGACTGACCTCAGGTGGCTAGTCTGACTACAGAGGAGGAAAATATACCAAGTTAAAAGTTCAGGGAGAATTATAACGTTTATTTTCCCCTCACATGATTATGTTATGACGAGCTATGCTGCTCTCACTTAAAAAAGTCCTCACAGCTGCCGAATGTGGAAATTCAAGAAATAAAAAAAAATCCACATGCCCATGGTAGCATAATGCTCACATGAAATTCGGTAAAAGTCCATGGAATGAATGTGGTTTGTCTGTTAGTGGCGGACACACAGGCTTCATTACATCATAAGACCTCCTTCCTGGTAAAACAAGGAAAGTTTGGTTAAAATGTAAAATTTCCTTGACATAATCGTTGAAAAACAGCGTGAGGGTCACTTGGAAGCGTGTGAGGGGAAGTGAGGCCTCCTTTAGAAATATCTTACCGGACGCTAGGCGTTACGTCAGCCTGATGCGATTAGTTTGTATGAAAATATGATACCTTTATTTGGCACGATTGTAATGATAATGCCTTTGTCTAAAGCCATTCCTTGCAATGTAAACACATGAGCACAGGAAGGGCGAAGGAAATTCCATTACATGAAATCAGTTCAGTGCAGTCATTTAAGTTATAACTTTAGTATTTATGGTTGGTGTCTTTTAATATTATCAATTCTCGACTTTGCCGTGTCTACTTGGCATAATTTCTACTTAAACACCAAAATACCTAGTCAATCAAAGTTTTATTTATTCACCAACTGATGCACTAGTGATTTGTCTTAAAAATAATATTAAAATTTACATTAAAATTTAAATTTTAATATTGTTTCTTAAGACAACTCACTAGTGCGTTAGTTGGTGAATAAATAAAACTTTGATGATATCAAGATGCACGGTACGAATGTGAAAATTACCTACTCAATATCTTTCTCCTACCAAACGTTTCATGATAATGTGAATGTGTCTACAGGAGTAACCCACTTTATTGCTCGAAAATCACATTCTTGCTGGAAAATACAACTATATATACATCAAAGCAGCGAGGATGGAATGATTGACATGATAGAGCAAAGAATTAAATGATAGCCAACTCCACAAAACACCACCTTCCTTGAGAGGCTAAAATTCCCCGACAATTCTGGAAACCGAAAATTTAACACCGTACCCACAAAATCCCGCCATTGTAAACTATCTTTACATGTTTTGCTTTAAGCTCAGATTTAATATTATTCTGCCCTCTTTTCTTAGATCCACCTAGTGGTGTCTTCCCTTTACATGTCCCATTACAATTTTGTATGCACTTGTTTCTGTTTACGGTGCTGTACATGACTTATCCTCCTCGACCCAGTCACCAGCAGGGTTTGGTGAAGTACAAAGTATGCAACTCCTCATTCAGCCATTGTGTCCAGCTATCTTTGTCCTGAGGCGCTGTCTGAAATTTTATGACAAGACAAGGATGCATGTTTACCTTTGTTTATGTTTATATTCCGCTCAATATTGTTACTAGCATCCAATAGGGTTTTCAAAATTTCTTACAAAATTTTGCTTTTAGATAAAAAAAAAATTAACCTCCTAAGTACAAACCACAAATGATATCTTTGAAGCTGTTACCAACCCTACTGTTTCCCTTGGATCCAACTGTCCATTTACAGCAAATTCGATAAAACATGAGCAACAATGCTAGAGGCCCATCCTTGTTTCAGGCTATTCGAAGCTGCTCGAAGCGAAACAGGCGAGTAGTTGCCAGCACCGTCATTACGGTAGGTTTCGTTTAGTATATTTTAATTAGTAGCAATAATTGTGTTTGTTTGTTTGTTTTTGGCGTGAGAGCCCTCCAGCGGGCCAGGGCCTCCTCATTCGCGAGGTTTCTAGATCACACACAACGACGCACCACAGTCGGTAGGACTCCTCTGGACTAGTTATCAGCCCGTCGCAGAGACCTCTACCTGACAACACTCACAACATACAAACATCTATGCGCCCGGTGGGATTCGAAGCCACATTCTCAGCAGGCGAGCGGGCGCAGATTTACGCCTTAGACCACGCAGCCCCTGGGAACGGCAGTAATAGTTGTGTGGTGATGAAAAATTGAGTGAGATTGCTGTAAGTACTTCTTTCCTTAATCGGTCATGGGCTTCCTTCAGGAATGTAAACATTAGAAGTTCAGCCCCACTTCATCTGAATTTCTAGCTTCTATTTCTTCCCTGAAGGAACAACCAAGCACGATTACAGATGACTCTACTGTCTCTGTGTTTGTCCCTTATTCTCAACTTTTAGCCAAATGAAGTTTGCGATGTAGTTCAATAGACTGTTGAAGTCTAACGTGTCTCTTCCTTAAAAATGAGGCAGCACGTTCCTCTGGGCGTTGGTACGCGTCTGCAGAACTAGACTTGGTGTCGCATCCAACAAGAACACAGTCCTTCTATTCACTGCCCTCGAAGCCGTAAAATAATAGTAATAATAATAATAATAATAATAATAATATTTTAATATGGTTACGTAATAAAGACACCAGGAATAATTCACTCACGGTCTTTGTTCATCGTCGCCACCCTCGGGAAAAATATAAGGTTAAAACCTACTCATTTGGATGCGATAGTCCAAGTTATTCTCAGCCTCTAAGACAGAGGTTAAGAATAGCTATTTTTAGCCCGAAAACTGGGACCAATCCTCTCACAGAAATTTAGCACTGTTAAAGCGGAAGGACATAAAAAGTTCCTGAAATAAATGCGTGCAAAAGTAACATACAGTTGTCAGAACCCTACAGAATTTTAATAAAACTACCTCGAATATATGAGGTAGGAACCAAAAAGCCGAACTGTCACAATCCTTCAGGCCGCACTATGGCCCTGCGGTCGACTCAGCCCATAACAGAAATAAGTACTAGTTCCTGAGGGCTAAAGGCGGTCGGTGCTTAGGGTTGACAACCTTGCCACCTTAAAATGCCGAATGTCTTGAAATCTGGGAGCCTCAACCTCATGGAAACCTCAGGGCCTGTCCAGGCCTGAAGAGATCATGCTTTACCTTACTGCCTAGAACAAGATTCGATCGTACGGTCATCGGATCACAACTCACCACATGATCCCAGAGTCCAGCTGAATTGTATTGCTGGGCGTAAACATGCTTCATCCCAAAAATATATCGTTTATTTTGTCTTTCTTAGTCTGGCCTCTTCTACCTAATTATTGTAGATACAGTAAGTTACTGTTGCACTTGAACACACTTGGCACACACACACACACACACAGCCGATAGGACTCCCAGGATGAGGGAACGGCCCGTCGCACAGATCACTACCTGCGCAACACACAACATTCACAAGAGACAGTCATGCCCCCGGCGGGACTCGAACCCGCAATTTCAGCAAGGGAGCGGCTGTAGACCTACGATTTGGACCGCGCGGCCACCAGGATCGGCTTCCAACAAAATATCAGGAGCACAAAATTTCAGCAGTGTAGGAAACCAGGCTTTATTCGTTCTACCAGGAATTCATCGTTTGTCCTTGAAGTCACGGAGGCAGAATAACCACTCTGTAATGCTTACGTCGACATCCACAATAATGACCTCCAATAATACCTTCTACGTACTTGGTCAGCACTGCCAGAAGAATATTCGGTAACTTGTGTATAAAGTTCAAAACAACGGTAATTGTTTCAGCCTGTCTTTTTCCGTATTTATAAATCGAAGGAATAAGAGATTCACCCAAATTTAGGGGCAGTTTGTCCCTCTGGAAAATAGAATGAATCAGTTTATGGGTTTTAAAATACTATATTTTCTATCTCCCTTAAGCCAATTGTGTTTTTCAGTTGTGCCTAGTAATAAGCACATCAATTTTCGGCTTTGAATTAGCATTTTTATCTTCACAAAATTAGTCTTGTGTGAAAGAAAAATATGACAGCGTACCTACAGAATTATTTTTAAAGTTAATTCTTTACATTTTGATTAATCCTTCATGAAACTAATTCATCGCCGTTCTTATTTTATCATTTAGAAAGTCGGTTTTTCCTTACTGTCAATTAATTTTTCGTAACAGTCAATCGTCACTGTTGTTACCGTACGGTAAAGGTAAAGTAAATTTGTCCCTGTCCACGACATGAAGGCATACAAAGAGAGTGAAGTTATGGCGCCATCCACCCGCCCCTTAAATAATTCTTGCTTGGTTACACACATCTAATTTTGTTCTTACTGTTTGTTTGACGCCTGTAAATTTTGTCTGTCTTATTCCCTATCCGCCGCTCTGTTTTCTCAGTATTGCACTAGTTTTTCTGCCTTACATTCGTCACATTACGTAACTGTAACCGTTTGACTAGTAAAGAAGGGACGAAGGAAGATATGTTTCATAAATATATAAATAAGACAACAATCATTTTAACATAATGTGTTTTAACAATAAAATTCTCGTTCATAACGATTAAAGTTTGTGATTGTTTTTACGAGTTTTAACGAAATACAACTCTAAAGCCTGTCTGTAGTTCAGAATAAGAGGCAAGTTTGCAACTGCAATGACTTTGATTACATTTTTACATCAGCCTTGAAGTCCTTCCGGTACCTGAACACTAGTACACTTCCCTAATTTTTTTCTAATTTAAAGCTTCCTATTAAGAATTCTATAAATAAAAAGTACCTTGATTTCCTCGTATACATTCCACGTTATCATAAATACAGAAAGCGCCTAATTCACAGTATTCTTCTTTGGTTAATGATATTGACGTAACAGTACTAATAAATACGTAAAGAGAAAAAAATATTACGTAAGCAAAGGGACTGTACAAGAATTCGAATTCCTCGAGGAGAGTTGCACTTTTGACAACGGCTTTGTGTGGACCTATATTTATCTTAGCTAGAGGCCTGTATGAGCAATGTGGCATCTCCACAAGCAAAGGAAGAGGATGGGATATTGATGAAGTAAAGGTCTTGTGAATGTGTCTTTTGCTTGCAGCCCGCAACAATCTATAGTTTGCAGACAAACAGTCGTAATAACGAATACCATACAGCTGATGAAAAGACCTGCAGCAACACATACGTCTTCACAGTCTAGCACAATGACAAACAAAAAAAAAGCGTCGATGTAATTTGTATTGCGCAATAAACTTCTCTGCCGATTACGACATATTTGTGTGTGTGTGTGTGTTAAGATACTCTTTTAGTGATGACATCACATTTCCACTTTCTGGAGGGAGGAATAGACAGTATTTATACGAACGAAAATGTCTACCATGTTGGTGCTGACTCCGAACGTGTTAAAAGACAATACTGCCGTCAACGTATTTACTAAACACAACTTAAGAGCAAGCGGAAATCATACCACAGTCGCAGTCCACGTTACTTCAAATCTTCCAATTTTGGGGCCCCGAAAAAGGGTCCGTTCTTCGAAATCTTATTTCCCGTGGGCTCGGGAAAATTCTGTCCTTTCTTCTCACCTTCCGTGGCTGTAACTAACCAAACTATCTCAAACTCTCCTCTACAACAGACACATTTTGTCCTCGATATCACTTCAGTACCAGGGTTCAGACACCTTGTGTATGGAATCATTACTGTCCTCGGGATGGTCAGAATATCGTAAAAACTGCAGGGTACAGACAGAAACACAGAAGAAGACCATAATTTTATCAATGAGTGCCGTAAAAACTAGAAAACATTTATATTGTTATACTTAACACAGCAGCTTGGATTCAACATGTCAGTTCAAAATGTTCTCCTGTTGCTACTGCCAAATCCCATGTGTAACACTCCCATTTCAAAATTATACCTATCCACACGCGTGTAGGATTCCAGAATGCTAACCAGTTGTCAAAGTCTTCATTAAAGTGTGAAGAACAATCAGCCAGTCCAACGAATATAGTCTTCTGTACGTATTAAGTGTCAATACCTTTACGCATCCTTTGTGTCAACGCTATTGTGATTATTTATTACTACGTTTCAGTCCGAATACTAACACATTTGTGGTTATTCGTACCGATTTTGCAGGGCGCACTGTGCATCTTTGGTACCACAGCTCGAACGTCACGGACTGCATTCCATAAGGTACGGCCGATGCAATTAGCCACTTACTGTATGGCAAAACAGTAAATGTTATTAAGTAAGAAGAAATGACAACACTGCATGGAAAGTCCCTAGGTGTCGCGTGACTTAAGACAAAATCCTAAGCCCAAACCATGAGGATACCTCGGATAAAAACGAGTTTGAACGTGGCAGTGAAAAGTCGAGGAACAAGGTAATTCCCCGCAGAGAAGGTGGCGTACACGTGTTTGAGTCATTTTAACACAACCTCAAAAAAACAGTCACAGGGCTAAGAATTCCGCCCACGACTGTACGTCACTGCGCTTGTATACCTACGAGGCGCAGATGGTGCCGGCGCTTGCAGCAGCCCGCAGTGATGTTGATGAAGACCGTCTCATCAGACATGTCATGTTCACAGATGACTACCTTCCATGTCTCGTTGATAGTGAACAAGCATGGAGTTCAGGTCAATGGAAGGTCATGTGTGACGTATTTGAATCCCTTATTTTTCAGGCAGAAAGACTGACTATTACAGTTGTCTGGATGTGCCAAAGAGGTTTGTGTTCTGACATTATACGGGGCTCTCCCACACATTAAAGTAAATGAAGCCCTTAATAGGCATTTTGCAGGAAGAAATATTGGCGGTGATGGTCCTTCGTCTTGAACACAACAACCCACTACGACCATGGGTCTTCTTCTCTGGAAGGAAGGGGGTGACTTATAATGATGTATCCTGTGAGACGGAGCTTTCGGGTGTCTCAGAGCTACCAAACACATTAAGCGAAACAAACGGTCGACAGGCCTGTTCGAATAGGACAAGAAATCCAGAACAGATTCCATTTCCTTCTCTGCGGTGCCGGCGATGATTATCTTATAACACTGCAACTTGTACTGATATTTGAATTACTGGTTCATACAGTAAAACAAAGCAACAATTTAATATTTTACATGCGTTAGATCACCCCGGAGACAAACCTGTGTAGCCTACACATAAAATAATGCGTCCTATATTTTTTTTGGAGGGAAATAGATTTAACGGTCAAGCAGTACTTTCCTTCACCCCTACTTGTATGTGAACATAAGTATATGAATTTTTGTACCCTCGGTATGGATAAACTGCCTTACTAACACGAAATACCAGTCAAACTGTACGTTTCATTTACTTGCCAACATCTTTCCTATTATCATGCTCGGAGAGTAGAGGGGAGTTAAAATGAAAATTTCGCCATGTGAATTCCTAACTTCAGTCTTATAAGGACAGCAACAACAATACCAACATATTTGTGTATGTTACACTACACATCAGCTTCTGTATCACGCCGATTATGTTAATATACTGGGAGGAAGCATACATACTCTAAAGGAAAATGCAGACGCTTTAGTAGCTGCTACTAGGGAGATTGGACTGGAAGTAATTGCTGATAAAATTTAAGTACATGATCATGTCTCGAGATCAGAATGCAGGACGAATTCACAGTATGAGGATTGATAATAGTACCTTCGAGAGGGTGGAAGAGTTTAAATATTTGGGAATAAATCAAAATTCTATTGCGGAAGAAATTAAGAGCAGATTGAGGTCAGGAAATGCTTGCTATCATTCGGTGCAGAATCTTTTGTCTTCCAGGCTGCTATCCAAAAATGTAAAGATCAAGATATATAGAACTATAATTTTGCCTGTTGTTTTGTATGGGTGCGAAACTTGGTCGTTGACATTGCGGGAGGAAAGGAAGCTGAGGGTGTTCGAGAACATGGTGTTGAGGAGAATATTTGGACCTACGAGTGAAGAGGTAACGGGGGAATGTAGGAGACTGCATAACGAGGAGCTAAATGATTTGTTCTCCTCACCAAATATTGTGCGGGTGATAAAATCGAGAAGAATGAGATGGGCTGGGCATGTGGCGCGTATGGGTGAGGAGAGGGGGGTGTTAGGGTCTTGCTGGGAAACCGGGGGGAAGGAGACCACTGGGGAGGCATAGGCGTAGATGGGTGGATAATATTAGGATGGATCTCCAGGAGGTGGGATGTGGGTATATGGACTGGATTGGGCTGACCCAGGATAGAGACAGGTGGCGGACGCTTGTAAGTGCGGTAATGAACCTTCGGGGTTCCGTGAAATGTGGGGAATTTCTTGACTATCTGCAAACCAGTTAGCTTCTCAAGAAGGACTCAGCACCATGCAGTAAGTAACACTACACAAGCTTCCAACCATAAGACGAAGAATTTCTTCATTAGTGACATCATCAACAGGAGTCATGCGCATGCAGTTTGTTCCGAGGCCTCAATTCGTTCGCTTACAACCTGTCGGCAGTTAGCGTCTTGACAGACAACAAAAGAATTGAAGCTTTACAGTAGCCATTTCTAACAAAAGTGTTGACGGAAGCTTTGTTTTGGTGAACCTGGCTTGAATGGCTGCCTTAGTGCATTGTTTGTTGCCTCTTGCGGCAACTTATTGTTTTGCGAGAACTGTGCGACACTTGGTGTGGACGTATTCATAGACTTTTACTTTATACTGTGCTGGGAAGGTGACACTTTGCCACAGTCCCCACCAATATAGCACCACAATTTCTCGCCCGCAAACATCTTAAGCCATTAACATGGTTCCAATAAGGGCCCTTAAATGTGAATTTAATGACCTATCTAATTTCCATTTTAGAGTAACAAAAAAAAAAGCGATGGAAGAGGCATGCAGCAGGTGAAGGTTGAAAGCAAAATTAAACAAAAATTTGGTTCGGAACAAACAAATAACTCATAGACCAAGGCATAATTGGGAAGTGTCGAGAGACATATTAATGAAATGAACTGTGAACTGGATTGATGTGCCTTGAAGGTAGAGTCCAGTGGTCGGGTTCTACTGAGTCAATAATGAACAATGGCTTTCTATAAAAACAGGACATTTCTCGAGCAAACCAGTGACTGCCAACTCTTGGCTGGGTAATCCATGTAAATGAATCAGTTACTGTGCTGGTTAGGCACCTACAATAATGCCACACGCTGTCCCTCTCGCTGTTCTGTTGGTTTCTAAAAAAATTTACCAGGTATGGTTACAGTATAGTGCTAACGGTACTTGAAGGTTTGTCTGCTGTTTCTCTTAAACAGCCCATACATAATCGCCATACCGCGGTCTACACTGGAAACCTTTCACATTTATGTAAGCGGTAACGGTACATGCTCATGTAATTCCATTAGTTAACTCTGATTAAAACTAATGTTATTTTTATCCAGTACTTCACATTACAACTGCGTTTATTTGGTGGGGGATAGCATGACTGTATTAGAAGGCTTCCTGGCTTCATTCGCTCGTCCTCTGATGCAAAAGTAAATAATCATGTATAGAATTTTCAGCCGGACCCTATCATACAGAAAAAAGTGCGAACTGCAGTATAAGCCTGCTGCATGTTCAGTACGTCCACGTTTATCGGTGGAAGAAGCCCAGAGTCCCTCGACTGCTCTCCGTGCGTTGTAGAATTGTCATATACAGTCCGAAGTTAACGGAAAAGTAGACAGAGCCAACTTCGAGTTCCAAAAGCGCTTTTTTGTAATAAACAGTGGCTAGACAAGCAACTGAATAACGATACTGCAGACGTGAATTCAAGTGGAAAGTCCAGGCGAAATTTCAGATACTATAAGTAGGGCCGATCATTCCCTCCCAAGTGTTAATGAATTCGCAAGTCCCTGTTATCGTTACATAATCTATCGACTGCCTTGACCTCAGACAGAGATGGGGGAACTTGTATTCAAAGGCCGCATTCGAGAAACGACTCGGTGGACTGTGTTCAAGTGTAATGGATATTATGTTATCTTCTCTAAAGAGATATTCGGATTCAGTTACAAATAATAACACGGTCTTCAGTGTTAACTCGTACTAACCGCAGAAACGTGCAAAATTTAGTCTGAATGTACAGGGTCATCGAAAAAGATGGACGGGATTTGAAACCGCTATAACTTAAAAAGTACTAGACGGATTTACACGTTTGGCATCTTAAAATGTTCAGTAAGTAGGGTTATTTTTATGCAAGACGGAAATCCTCCCCATTTCAGTTGTTTTGTGACTGACGTTTTAAATGAGAGATTCCCTGATGCCTGGTTTGGAAGGGGTGGACCAATTACCCTGGACACCTCGAAGCCCAGATCTCTCTCTCCACTTGAATTTTTCCTGTGGGGTACGTTAAGAACATTGTGTATGCTGGGAAGATAAGGAATATCCAGCACCTGCAAGACAGGATCACATCAGCCATTGAAACTGTAACACGAGACATGATTCAGAAAACGTGGCAGGAGATAGAATTTTGTTTGGACGTCTCCAGAGCTACAAACGGTGCACATATTGAAATGT
>Ga0123354_10012542_pt1 | contig 13133 bp, 8 predicted proteins | sample TergutLab28metaG_2_FD_97872 | JGI IMG/M metagenome (GOLD analysis project Ga0123354, IMG submission 97872) | Labiotermes labralis P4 segment gut microbial communities from Petit-Saut dam, French Guiana - Lab288 P4 | ecosystem: Host-associated > Arthropoda: Insects > Digestive system > Gut ...
ACCAAAAAAAACAAAAAACCCCCCCCCCCCCCCCCCCCCCCCCCAAGTATATCTTTATTCTACACAGAAGTACACAACACTTGACACACTTGCACTTTTGAACCATTGAAACACGTAAGTAAAATACAGATGTCTCTTGGAAACTTTAATTAACAAAATCTGTTAACCAAAATTTAACATTTTGATCTGCCTTAGCTTCAGATTAAAAGAAGTTTTACTTAAGAATGCTGCTGTTCTACCTGAGGAACAACACAGAACAAATGCTTGAATAATAATAATAATAATAATAATAAAAAAAAAAAGCTATTTATGACCACAGTGATGACAAAAAATTGAAACTTTGAGGTTATGGAACAAATCATATGCTTGTATGTCATTAAATGCCTAGAGTACTGTCTTCAGTATCTTCTTCCTTTCTTACTGTCTGATAACATGTATCAACTGTAACCTCAATTTGCAACTACAGCACCTGGACATTTAAAACAGGAACACTATCTATAATTGGAAATTCAACCACATTCTATGAATTTGCACATTAAACTTCATGAAGGGAAACAGGATGGATGGCATTACATGTCAGCTGTAGAAATGCTCCCACTACTACATTGTGTAAGCAACAGTTCAATTTATGCAAACAAAATTTAAACATCAGTCATCAAATGTAACTTATACTTTCATACCCTAAAAAATTACAAAAAACAACTACAGCACACACCATTTTCCACATTCACAAATCTATTCTCATTTGGTCCATCACTTAAAATACAAAATAACACTATACACCATGTTAATACTGTTACTACTTACATCCTCATACGAGGCTATTTAAATATTAAACATACATCGTAACTCACAAATCTGAGATCACGTTTATCAACTTCCATCAAGCACAGCAAGAAAATTACAGCACTTACTTGTGACCTGTTATGAAGCTAATGCTTTAGTTGATAATGAATGGTGTCAGCACATCACACTATGCAGAATTCAATGCCAGGACTGGACAAAGTGAAAAGGATAAGTAAGGAAGTGTTTGTGTCACAATTTGAGGTACTATCCGAGACATTGCCTGGAGGGAATTAGAGTTACAGAAAGCTGTCAACAAGCTTGTCTGTAGATCAAATTTGAATCCAGGATATGCCCAATACACAGCAGGACTGTTATGTGCTTGAACATAATGTGCAGCATGGGTGGCTTGATCATATCCTGAGATCAGGAGTAGACAAATTATGACCCACTGACCCCTCACACCATGTGTGGAGGGAGCAGACATTTAGAATACCTGGTATCTGAATGTATATATCTCAAGTCCACTATGGCTCCTATTTTGACAGGCACACAAACCTGCTGCACATACAAGCACAAAGTGAAAAATAATACCAAGAACTTCAGTGGCATGTGGTTTAAAAGCAGTGACGTACAATAGTCTTCTGTCAAAGGGCCACACTGTCCAATCTGCACAATACAGATCTTATAAAGGATAACAGTGTATTCAGTTATGTTTGGTACCTAGCACAGGTAGGAAAACAGAAACTACTGGATGGGATTTCTGAAATACTCATTATGTAAAAAATTAGAAATCAATGTAAATAAATAGTTTTAAATATTTATAAGTAATTAAAACATAACTGACTAAAGGACCACTCAGCCTGCACTGTTGATGCTAATCATTTTGCCAAGTGTGATGCTCCTTGTGGTCAGTCAAAGAACTATGTTATATTTTCATCTGTCAGCTGTACACAGTATGTAGATTTATTTAGCTTTATAAGACACCAAGCAGGTGGCAGAGATAGCAGCCTGCTGCTACAGGTTTGAAAATCTCTGTTTATGAAGATATTCATTATGCACACCACTTAAAGTTTAGACCCACAATCGTCACTGCTGTGTAAGTCAATTAATTGAAGCTCTAACGTGGTAAAAGCATTTTCATATGATGCTTCTACAAGATCAGCAAATGCTCAGAACATTATTCTTTATCATCACAGTTCACAAGTCTATTTGTAAATGAATACTGGAGATGTTCAGTGTGTCTGACATCACTTTCTGTCTGATCTTCATGGGTGAAGCAAAATAATTGCAAATGTTCCTTATTATGCTCTTTTCTCAAGCATCAAAACCCTGGAAAAGGTGGCAGTTATTTAGCCAGTCAAGAAACTTTCCATTATTTATGGAAGCCAATGGTTCATTGCTGTGGTTATAAGAGCCCAACATACATCATTGTCTCTTGCAGAATCTGTTCCACATCCTAACACCTTACTTCCTATGTTAACAGTATCTTTCCATCTATGCCTCATGTTATAAAAACTTCAGAAATACACAACATGCACTGGTGATCTATTGCATTTGCAATACCCACAATCCACATATCTTTCAGTTACAACTGTACCAAATATGTAAACAAGTAGAGGCAGTGTGATCAACCCTCTCAAATAAAATAAACACCAACACTGTATAAGCTTAATCCTTAGCATCTGGCAGTCCTACATATAGGAAGCAAGTAGGAATCAAGCTCAAAAAAATGTATTTTATATAATTAAGACAACAAGATTCTTACTGCATTTTTTAAGACATGCTGCACAATCTCTGTTTTCCATCCACAAAATGCTGTGTATTTCATAATGTTACCTTATTTGCTTCATATAGTACTCACTTTTTAGATAAAGAGTGCAATACAATTTAACTATCCAATCCAGTACACCAAACCTTAACAGGTATTTGCTATTTCAATGTTATTACCATATATTCTTTGTTTCCCCAGTGTACATTTCATATGCTTTGCATGTAAATTACTGCAAATAGTGCATGACCTGTCAAAGATGATGGGAAAAATCATTTCTATCTTCCTCTTTCCATTATAGTTTTTGGTATTTTTATTGCCTTCCCTCCCTTCTCCTATATTCCTTTCCTGTCGCTTTAATTTGTCCAACCCACCATCTTTCTATATACCAGCAAATGTGCACTGGGTTTACTTTGACCTATTCTGACCTATTTCACAATTCCCACCTCTAGCTAAGAATTCTACAGATAACACTTCAACTGAACCATATCATAGACCTAAAGGAACACTATGAAATCACATTTCACTGAATATTAATGCATTAAATTTGAAAAATTCTTCAGTGACAAACTATACTGCTGTGATGCTGACCAAAGCACAGATACCCCATTTTTATTGTATGTACCACAGCACACCTCATAATCATCCAAAAACTAGTGTCCAAATTTCAAGCTTCTATCTTTATTCTCTGATGAGTTAGGGAAGATGTGTTACAGCCACAGAGGAGTACTATGAAATCACAATTTACTGAATATTCAAGCCCCAATTTTGAAAACTGATAAGAGACAGCTTGATAGATGTTATCAGCAGAGCATTGCATTGCTGTGCCAACCACAGCAGTGTTATCGTATTTCTGATTACATTTGGCACAGAATACCACATAATTATCCTAAAGTTACTGTTGAAATTTCAAGTCTGTATTTGTAATTTTGGATGAGTTATGGCCCTGTCACACAGATAAACTGATACCTCCTTTTATAACACTGAAGGTGGTTGCAAATTTAAGTACTCTCTGCTTTAAAGGGTTAATAAGATTATCATAAACTAAAAATTTTAAGTCTAACATAAGAAGCATATAAGCATCTTTGGAATGGCAAACCTTTGCTATGATTGAGCATTTAACTTCTTGGATTCTTATATGCTAGGGCAGCCCCACTGTAGGTACTGTACACCTTTTCTCATGCTTTCTGTAAGACTCAAAAATTTTATGGTCAGTGTAGGATTCCAGAAAACTCTTCAATTCTTTCATAGGTGGAAGTGAATGATACTGCATCTGCTGGCATGTGGCTCTAATATCTGCACCTAAGGAAGCACATATATCAAAGCCAGTACAGTAGAGCAAATGAATAACAAGGGGAAACACACAATATAACAAGGGGAAACACACAATATTTACCCACATGAACTATAAAATTTTTTTTCGTAATTCATCATCTGAAAAATGGAAAGTCACACACAAAGATAAACACATTTTCTATAGGCATTTTTCTTATAACTGAAGACTGTAAAGCAGAGAAGTCTCATATTTTGGTAAATATGGTACACACCATCAAAATTACTATTGCATGGCAAAAGTTATGCCTGCCACCAACAGCTGGCATGACCAAGTCACAACTGAACACACAACTGGTTACAAGTATGATGAACTTGTAGAGACAACACAAACTAGGTAAAATCTGAAGACAGCTGTCTTCTTGGGTGTGGCACCACACAATCTAGTTCCTCCACTCCTGTACATCTGTGTGGGTAGCACTAAACTGACAAATGAAACAGACTGTACTTCTCATGTTTAATGAAGGAATTAAGCACGTGTGTTCTTTTCAATGTATGACTAAATGGACGGTGAAAGAGACGGACTGTCCAATAAGAGAATATGGAAACACAAACACAGCACATACGAATGTTACAGAAAATCTGTATAACTGATAATATCAAAATGACATCTTGTATGTGTTTTAAAACTTCACTGTATTATTTCACTCACATTTCAGACATGGGATTTTATATTCCATCCCAGTAAGACACACACAATATTCAATACTGTATGCAAAAGACACATACGCATCTAAAAACTTCACATGCACGTGACATTATTTTGTCAAAGTCACTGTGGTAACTGATGCTAGGATCCATCAGGCACTATATCAGGATCAGGATCAGCCGGGATTGTAATCCCTCCAGTGTCCACACCCTCTTCCTCTTCTTCCTGAATTGCCAGGAAACAAGGTGTCGTCTCATCATCCTCAGTTTCCTGCTGTTGGGTTGGTATCTGAATGGTGATAGTCTGTGTTGTTCCATCCTCAGAAGTAGCACTACCTGTCACATTAGCTTGCAGCGGACTGCCATCCGTTGAGAGTGCATTTAGACAGCGGTAGATGAGCTGTGCAGCTGCCACATTGCCAGGAAAAACTTCCACTTCACCTGTAAAAACAGTTCAAAAGAAAATCTTAATGCAGGTGGAAATTTCAGGAAATATAAAAACACTTCATGCCAAGTTCCTCTTTTTCAGTTTTTCATGAGCAATGAACAATGGTACTGTAATAAAAAAGGTAGACAAGCACAAACTTAATTCTCTGTTTACTGTAAGAAGACAATGTTCATTATCCTGAAAAATAAAGTCCACATACAAATGTGAAATGCAAAGAAGACAAATTCTGTGCCAAATATGTTGTAACAAGCAATACTATTGCTGAAAGACACAAACTCACTACTTTTGATTAAATACTGAACATACTGTATTTGTATGACTGCTGACCACATGCATGATTGATTTTTAAGAAAAATTAGGAAAAGAAACTGATCTGTAACAGTTACAATGAGAATTGAGAACCCTTCACAGGCAAACATAACATAATTTTGTGTGCGATAGTAAGGACAGTGCAGTTATCAGCGATAGGACGAATCATAAAATGAATTTTATCCATGTACACAGTAAGACACTACCTATTATGATTACAGGCAAATGAAGACAGATAACCTATAAAGAATCTATGTTCACATATGCAAATGCACATAAAAAACACCCCTAGATATTCATTATATATATTTGGGCAACAAGGAAATTTAAAGCACTTTCAAGACATGCTGTATAATCTCCATTTTATTTTCCACAAAATGTCGCCTATTTCATAACTTTTCTTTTTCAGTTCAATACGTTTTTCATAAACGGTAAGCTACAATTTAAATACCAACTGGTCATTTAAAGGTAAAATATGGTGGAGGGGGAGTTATTTTCTGAAGGTAAACAATTTTAAATAAACAAAGATAATCCCAGTGGTTTCCCACTTCAATAGCTGTAAAAGCTGGCAGCAATTTTCAGCAATTGGGGAGGGGCAATATCCCTACATGTTGGCATTCACGTAACCACATTTTCTCCATAAGAAGTCTGTGCAACATGTTTTGCACCACACACTGTGACCACTCCCTGTAACATACATGTGTGTGTGTGTGTGTGCACACACACACACACACACACACAAAGGGACAAGGGATTACTGTTTTCTGCTCTCCAGTCAATGACTACCAACAACAGCAGGCATGCCCTAGTACACATTTCAATGACAAATACAGCATCATCCAGAGCGTTCAGCAGAGGGTTGCCAGTGAACCGGAAAGTAAAGATAATGGTTAAGATGTTGATGACAATGGTGGTAGAGGTAGTGGTGATAATGATAGCACTGATCGGCTTCTCTGATAACAGATCCTGCCAATAGAGGCAGCAAGCTTCTCTGAAACATTAGTAAATATTTACCCAAACAACTTGGTGTAACATTCCAAAAGACTTGAACTTTCAACTCCAATTTTGCTCTATGCAAATTTAAATGTACTAAAATCTGCAAGTGTATGTGTGTGTGTGTGTGTGTGTGTGTGTGTGACCAAACCCAAATGTTGGATGTCATTTTTTTCAAGAACCTATACAGCACTGATATTCATGTTAATACAACAGGAAATTATTCTATGTTCCAATTTGTTTGTGTCACCTGAACTTGTAGGGTAGAAACTGAAGCTCAGAAATGTAAAATCCCCAAACTAATTTACCAGATACCGTAAGGTCCGCATGTGCTACAGTTAGTCTTAGACACAGCTGAACAGTTCACACATAACATTTGCATAGACACAAAAACAGCACACAGAAATAGGTACAGTAATTACTTGAAAAATGGGCACGTGGGAGACTGAAATGCAACAGTCAGGATAATATCAGTAACAGCTGCTATAGAAGAGAATCTGTGATGTGAATTGGAATCAACTGGCTCAATCTAGGAATGATGGCAGCCTACCATTAGCAGTTGACCTACAACATGAAATCCTGCAAAAGTGTTAATTATTTCCATTTTCTTTTTACCATTCAAGACATAAAAACTGTTCAGTACCTTCAGATGGTGTCGATGAAATGAGACCATTCTTGTGATCAGAGACATGTTGCAGGAATCCCTCCTGACTGACAGTACGGAATGAACACTGCGTGCAGCTGAACAAGCCCTGCATGCCTGGGTGCTTACTACGCAAGTGATTCTTGTATGAATTGCTCTGGATTGCTGAATAATCACAGTGCGGACAACGGTATGGTCGCTGTCCAGTGTGCCGCATGGTATGTCGACGTAGTGAATTGTGGTCACCAGTTCGGTATTCACACAGGGTACAGCCGTAAGGCTTCTCACCTGTATGCTGACGAAGATGCATCTGCAGCATGGCCTTACGTGCTGATGCATGCCCACACACCTGTCAAACAATATAAACACTGACTAAATGGGGTTACACATACTGACTGCTCATTTCTGTTCAAAATTCGAGATTTACCTCAGTACTTTTCAACGTTTAGACTGCATGGGAGATAAAATTAATATTCTTGTAACACAACTGCTTGTCTCACAACAGACTGTACCAAAAACATACACAAGAATAACTCAATTTCATATAATAATAATAATAATAAAACTGGATTGGGCAGGACCAGGATAGAGATAGGTGGCGGACGCATGTGAGTGCGGTAATGAACCTTCGGGTTCCGTGAAATGCAGGGAATTTCTTGACTAGCTGCAAACCAATTAGCTTCTCAAGAAGGACTCTGCACCATGGAGTAAGTAAGCAAGTAATAATAATAATATTTATTTACTCCAATTGGGTTGTTACCTGGTGGCAGTGGTATCTTGTATAAATAGTACTCAAAGACACTGAGAAGAAATTCATTCAAATCATATGCTGAAAGCCAGACATACCACAAAATGGCTATTTTTTCATTATGACACTTCATGCACATGCTCTTACCTGACAGACGTATGGCCGCAATTTGCTGTGCACGGCTTGTATGTGCTTCTTCAGACACTTTGAATCTGCATAGCTCTTGAAACATATATCACAGCGCTTTGATGCATACCTATGGACACGCACAGCACAAGTAATCTTACAAACAATAGCACTCTATTTACATGAACATAACATGAGGTTTCTTCATGCTTTGAGCACCTATAAAAACAACTTCAGTTCACACAATTATAAAACACCATGCTGGAGTCAATGTTTTCACATCTTCAGTAGCAGTTTGCAATGATGTTTCTGGAGTAGTTGTTTGGTATTGTGCATATTTTTAAATTGAGTGGTAGGTGGAGCAAGCTAAGCTTACAGTGCAGGAAAAGTCACTGCTTTGTGTCAGTCAGGATCATCTCCCAGTGTAAGTTTGAATGCACATGAATATTTACTTGTGTTAGAACAGAACAGCAGAACACCACAGTATAAATTGTGGACTTTATGTTGTTCACTCCATGCACTGTTGATAACAAATTCACAATGCTCAACCAACAAACTGCACAGAATTCTTCCTTAGATAATTATATTACATGATAGCAGTGAGTATTCCCACATGTTTCAACCCAGAAGGGATCATCATCAGGAAACAAATGTCAACTAATACTGCATAAAACTTAATTAGCTATTTTTTATACATAACTGACATCTTATGCATGGTGTACAAGAGTCGAATAGTAAAATGTAGACAGTTCTTTGTAGAATAGTTGTGTACGTAAGTGAAATGGGACATACTGTATCTCTGAGGCAGCAGTTGACATAAGCTGCACTGGAGACACTGTATGTCAAGATCCCATTTTACTTGTATACACAACTATTCTACAAAGAGCTGTCTACATTTTACTATTCGACTCTTGTACACCATGCACAAGATGTCCACCATGTGTTGAAAAAAAAAACCCTAATGAAGTTTTATGCAATATGAGGGGAATTTCTTGACTAGACAACTGGTTAGCTCCCCAAGAAGGACTCTGCTCCATGGAGTGAGTGAGTGAGGGAGTAAGTAAATAAGTAAGTAAGTATTATTTGATACTTCTCCGGTGATGATCTTATATGGATTGGGACGTGTGGGAATACTCACTGTTTTCATATAACATGAATATCTAAGGAAGAACACTGAATATTTTGTTGGTTTAGTGTTGTAAATTGGTTACAAAACATGGGTGACCAAGCTGAAAAACTCGGGCTATAAGTATCATACACATCACATGAAATGCAGTGCTGCAATGACTAGTACTTAACATTAGTGGTGACACAGCAAATAGAACAAAACAATAGCTTCATTACAGCACAAAAATTTGGTGTTATGGACGTGCATCTACGACATGGGATGAAATACAAAGAACAATTACCACACACCAAACATTCTGACAGCCCAATCAAGGAAGGCATAGTGACACAGAAGAACAAGTGCTGAAATGTGTGTTTGAAAAAATATAGAGATTCCTTGTTTCATGGGAGACAATACATTATATGACAGCTGTATAATCACCAACAGGTGTACTGGATGAAATGGGCTGTCTGTTTGTAGAACACTCGTGATGCCAGCACTTGTCAGGTGATCAAGAAGTGTACATAAGAGTGATCTGGGCTTGAAAACTCCAGTGAACTGTTCATCTAAGGCAAGCAAATTTTACCCTTCGGTGAATAAACATTATGGTCACAAGCATCATTTGTCAGACACACATAAAAGGGTGCATGAATAATCAGCAAGCAGCTCAGCTTGTGATGCCAGTAAAACAAAGGATTTTACATGAATAATATTAGCTTTAAATTTGTTCTCATCAATAAAAAGCAAATTTAAATCGAAGTATAATTATTTCCTTCAATTAGGTTTCTGACTGACAACAATACTTTAAACATTAATATATTACTGTCCTCAAAATAGCATTCCTTAGCTTAGAGATATATTCACGACACAAAACCTTTAACCTGAATGGTATGATGTATGTAATTACACATCAAAATATGCAATACAGATAATGTATTTCAACCATCTTTTGGCACATTTGCAAAACTACGAAACGTGACTGTTAGCTTCACAATGTCTGTCCATCCGTCTGCATCAAAAAACTCAGCTCCCAATGGACAAATTTTCATGAAATTTGATATTTGAGTATTTTTCAAAAAGCTGTCCAAAAAATTCAAGTTTCATTAAAATCTGACATGAATAGAGAGTATTTTACTAGTACACCTATGCAGATTTGTGACACTATCTTGCTCTATTCTTCTTAGAATGAGAAATGTTTCAGACAAAAGTTGTAGAGAAAATCAAAACACACATATTATATTTAATTACTTTTTCCCCAAAATCATGCTGTTTATAAAATAATGTGGAAAAACTGGCAGAGCTGGACAGGCTGCAAATGATGAAATGGTGCATGCGCTTTGCATGCTCGATAACTAAGGCCACAAACACACACTCAGAATATGCAATACTTATTGCTTTTCCATGGCAACAGTTGTTACGCAAGTGTTCCTCAATGTTATGTTATACATACAATGTCTGCCTTGTTGGATGTTATAAGTACCCAACAAAACATGAAATAGAACAAATGTCAAAACTCTCATTATATGATCAGATTGTAACTAGCTAAGTAAAAGATACAAGTAAAACTGTTCCTGTGCATGCCATGAAGAAACACGGTGGAAGCAGAGGCACAGCTGCACTTGATTCTTAATCACGCTATAAGTTAAGGATGAGTGGTCAGCTTCATTCCCTGGTTGCTTCTTTGGCTATCCAGTCCATAGCCTAGTTACTGCACCACCTCAGCTTTACTGGCTCTGTACATTCCAACAACTGTACTTTCTTCTAACTTAATCATGCTGTTGTGTCTTTATATTCTACTAACACTGCAACTTAACACATGGTTCTGGTCATGAACCTGATTCACTGGAAGTCTTCAGTTAGAATTATTTGTTTTCTGAACATTGTCTGTTGTCTAGTTTTCCAGTAAGAACACATTTTGGATATTGAATCTGTTTCCATCCTCAGCTGAAAAGCAGTCAGTCACCTACTCACATCAACTCGGCAGGGTTGAACAGAAACAGCTATACAAGTAACTGAGAAATAAGCAAGTGCCTCCACACTATTTCACTGCAGGATGGAATCAGGTTCAGTCTCCAAGGTGTTTTATTCTTATACATGATGATGGCCTAGTCCAAAAACCAGCAATCCTAGGTAAAATTATGCAACTGTTAGAAATGTATATGTCAGCCTCAGAGTTCCCAGCATTTCAATACTTTCTTTCACCGTCCCAGATTTGACTGCAGACACTCATTTATATTTTGTAATAACATACAATACGCTGTTGAAATTGACATTTTCTTGTACGAGATTTGGTACGGAACAGGTTTTTCTCTGAGAACTTATGTTTTCCTGTCAGTATCATTCCACCAACACCCCACACTCATTCTTTCATCTATTACTGATGTAGGATATTCTCAACAATTTCCAACATTTATTAAATAACACAAAAAAAATTGTAACATACTTGAAACACTGTAACATCTCATGTTTTGAAGCTGGACAAGTGCATACATCATGACCCCAACCTTTTCACACTCTGATATAACAGACTCTATGCTCCAGTTGTACGTTATACTTGTGTCTTCTGAGAAGATTTACACACATGTTAACCTACGTAACTCAGGCAGAAAGGAGACTAATACACCAGTCTACACCTTTTCACATCACACCACAAAAAGGAAGCAGTTTTAAAATTCATGCTTTCAGCTGTTTCAAATTATAACTAATTTGTTAATTTTCCAGTGGGAGTGTTCTGTTCACTTGGAGAATGCTTATGAAACTGGCCAAGGTCTGTAATTCAAGTCCTGGACTGAGCTTCAAGATGAGACAATAAACTGGTTGTCGGCTATTAGCCAGTTTAAATTAACTCAAAATTGCACTGTTCAAAGTTCAGATGGTGCAGTGGGGTTAGCAGTTCAAACCTCTATTTGCTCTCCACATTTAAGCCTGGTAGGTCATTAGGATGGATAGAAGTCTAACACACCTCATTTCCACTAAACGTTTAAATTCTCTTCGTTGCATAGTGACAGGTAACTGTATGCAGGTACGTGCTGCCTTTGTCTGCAAAAATATTTTCAGATGGGCTTGCCTGCAGGCTTGCCGTTTTCTTGACAAAGGAAGGAACATTCCAGAATTCGCGGCACTGTAGTTTTTGATTCACTAAGAAAGGAGTAATGAAACAAACTTGGAGTAAAGCAGTTCACACCCTAACAGTATTCATCATTGTTGATCTTGGGTAAGTTTTCTTTGACTGTAGTTGGTTCACTTGAACTGTGCAGACAGTTGCAATAACTTTGAAAGACAACAATAAACACTACGTGTTTGATTGTATAAATTTTGATGATGATGACGATGATGATTACCACAGTGGCAACATATCCCTCCATATCATTCCTTGGGATGGATTCATACTGACTGATTAGCATACAGCATTCTAACCGTGAGTTGGGAACCTTCAGGCAGACTATCACAATTAGAGGTTTCTAAGAACTCCACCATTACTGTCCAAATCCCTACGCATTTTCAGCGAACCAAAAGGAAAGAATTTAAGCACACAACAAGCAGACAGGCTGTGTACATATAACATAACATTGAGACATGTTCGTGCAACCATTGTTGCTGTGGAAAAGCAACAAGTATTACATATTCTGAGTGTGTGTTTGTAGCCTTAGTTATGCAGCATGCAATGAGCATTTGCCATATTGCCGTCTGTGGCATGTCGGGCTGTATAATATTTTTCACTTTATCTCATAAAGGGCATGATTTTTTTTTGGGGGGGGGGGGGGGGGGACATTTCAACATAAAATGTGTGTTTTGATTTTCTCTGTAACTTTTGTTGGAAATATTTTTCTTCTAAGAAGCAACTGAGTCAAATATGATCACAAATGTATATTGATTTTCATGTAAAGTACCTGTTATTCTTGTCAGACTTTAATAATTGAATTTTCTTGCAAGATTTAAAAAAAACTCCAGTATAAAATTTCATGAAAATCCATCCAGTGGGAGCTGAGTGGTTCCAATCAGACAGACAGACATGGCAAAGTTAATAGTCCCTTCCCCCAAGTTTACAAACACACCTATAAGCTGGCTAATGTTATACACGTTCCATGCAATTGATTAACTATACCACACCACCCCAGCCAAACCACAACGTAACACCAACACACATCGAACCAGAACAATACAACCCATGTAATAACGCATCAAATAAGTCGCAAGCTCCTGAGGATGGATGTATTAACATCC
>Ga0123354_10012543_pt1 | contig 13132 bp, 4 predicted proteins | sample TergutLab28metaG_2_FD_97872 | JGI IMG/M metagenome (GOLD analysis project Ga0123354, IMG submission 97872) | Labiotermes labralis P4 segment gut microbial communities from Petit-Saut dam, French Guiana - Lab288 P4 | ecosystem: Host-associated > Arthropoda: Insects > Digestive system > Gut ...
ATATAGAAGATGCTGCAAACACTAAAAGGTTAAAAAAAAAAAAAGGGGGGGGGGGGAAAAATATAAAAAATTAAAAAAAAAAAAAAAAAAAAAAAGTTTTTTTTTTTTTTTTTTTTTTTAGAATAACTTCATTTCAAATGATTGTGGATACAAGGAACAAGTTCCTACAAGGAGCATCTTGGACAAAGACCATCTTGGTATGGTTCTGTGAATGAACGTGGTGTTATGGGTTTGCTGCTCAAAGCATTAAACTGGCTTCCAGTGTACTGTGTTTGATCATTTTGATATGTTATTTTGAAAAGTTCTGAAAAATTGTCTGTATTGGAAACTGACATTAACATTTGTAAGCTCTAAAAATGGATTTTTGGAAACAAATTGCGTTTAGTCCATAGTTTTGTGTTCACCATGTATCAGTAAAAGCCTGAAGTTTCCAGACTGTGCTCCATTTGCTAAAATGGTTGGTGTTGTACATAAAAATCTCAGGAACTTTCAGCAGAAGAACCTCATCATGCATCACTGCTTTAAGAAAGGGTGAAATTAGAACTAGTGTGGAACAGGGAAGGATGCTAAGTACAAATGGCTGAAAACTAAAGGACTGGCTAGTAAAGTGTATGGCAGAAATGATTTGTTTTGTACGATTTATAATGTCTGTGAAATACTGTTTATTGTGTGGTGATACCAACTGAATTTGCGTATTCCTGTAACATAGAAGGTGTGTTGCCTGCAAGGAAGAAAATAAGGTCGGTTAGATAGATATGCAGGAGAAGTGGAACTAGGTAGTAGCCTATACATCTTTAGATTACCTAGTGTGAATATTAAATTTCCTGTTCTCTCTTGGTTCCAATTTTGTTTTCAGGCCTTACTAAACTTTCATTATTATGTTCTCTTACATGATAAGCCAAATTTTATTGTTGAGTTTTAAACTTTGATTGGTTAGTTGGTTTTTTTAATGGATGCCTAGCATAGTGCATGTATGATTCCAAAAGCTTCTTCAGTTGTTCCATAGGTGACAGTGCATGGTCCTTCACCATCGCCCACCGTACATTAAAATTTGCCATTAACAAAGCAAACATTGGCTGATAAGGAAGCCCATATATCAGTGCTACTGTAGTATGGGTGAAGTACATAGCAGTGAAAAGGGTCTGTTGGTCAGTTAACAAACTTTGCCATGTTTTTTAATTTCTTGTATTTATTTATAATACCAATTCAGACTTCAGCAGCATTGGCATTGTACGTATTTGTCATTGTGGTCAGTAGTGTACACACTGATGGCCTCCGTTTGGAGTGCACTGTGCATCTTGATTACCTGTATTTGTGTGCACTTTTCATTCTCTAATGGTATCCATTTTAATATTTAATGGAATGGTGCATCTGCATTGTGGAATGTGGGCAAAGTTTTTACTAGTGCATTAAAAACTGTTACCTCCTTCTTGAGAAGCTGATAGTCAAGCAGCTGCTCAAGGAACATCAGCTTTGCATAGAAATTAAAAGTTTGTAACACTGTTGATTAAAGACCACTATAGAGGCAGGCAGATACCATCTGCCATCTCCTACCCTACTTCTTTAAGATCCTTTGTAATATTTACCTCTTCTCTGTTCCTTGGCCATTCCTTCAGGTTTCCTGGCCAGAAGCTGTATGAATTTCTCATCTCTTCTCTTGTGTTGTTAAATGGCCTGCCATTCTCATTCCCCTTGACTTCATTATCCTGATAATATATGTTGGAGACTGCAAATCCTAATGCTTCTCATATTTCTCAAATATTCTTGTACCTCCTCCCTCTTACTTCCAAATATTCTTCTGAGCATTGTGTTGTTAAAACACCTTCAGTCCATGCTCTTCCCTAATGTGAGACACAGAGTTTCACACCCATACAAAATGGCAGGTAAATTTATAGCTCTTTATATGTTAATTTTATGGAAGGGAAAAGATTATTTCTGATTGGTACTGAGCATTCTCCATATTTACTTTCCTATAAACACAGTTTTTATTTGTTACTGTCATTTACAAACATTGGGATGTTCCCACATTTTTTAAGGACATACTAGCTATGTTTATATTATTTTGTCCTGAATTCTTATGACAAGTGAACAAGTACTTCACATGTATCTCTGCTTGCAGTTCAACCTTCGTACCATAGTTGTGTGTGTGTTTGTTTGTGTGTACGCGTGAATGCGAAAATAAATTACCCAGAACTGATGACGTGTGATTGGTGTATTGTAGATTGAAATTATGTAGACCAGTAGCATATTTTTAATCATATGAGAGTGGTTTGTATTATGCGAGCACAAAGATTCTTAATACATTGCCAGCATCTGTTGCCGAATTTTAAAGAATAAAAAGCACTTTTTATTGGCCCTGAAAAGGTTTTTAATGCTGAATCCTTTTATTCAAGTAACAAATATTTAAATTATCAACATGAAATAAAGATTGAAAGATTGTTGATGGTTTTATAAGGAAGGCATTAGAAAGATTGTATATATTTAGTTGTGCGTTTTGTTCACTTCTTTTTGATATAGGACTAGTGACTGTTTTATATAGTCATGTTTTTGTAGCATTATGGCTTGTTTCATACCCAAATGCCATATTACGGACTGTGGATCAAGCAAGTGTGCACACGTACACACATAGGGTGAACAGAAAACATGTCAGCAGTCCCAAAATTAGTTAACAAAAAACTAAAAGGAATACATTAATAAAATTACCCTCTTTGGGGGAGAATTTCTAAAGTGTTTTATGTTGTGTGAGAGAAGTGATGTAACTCCACCAACAACCAGTGGTAGTGTAGCTGCTTACACGGCAGTAAAATGGTGACTCGATACAAGAAGCATTTTGTGTTTTCAAGGCCCATTCCACAAACTGCTGTTCAAAAGGATTCTTGGAGGATGTTCATGAAATTCTTCCATGTGAGAAACAGTGTTGGAAGTGTTTAGTGCAAAATGTTGAAGTACTTGCTGCACGTAGCATTGTCCTTTTGAGAGGTCGATTGTTATCCAGCAAGGGAATAAATTTCACACCCTTCCTGAAGTGTAAAAGGTTCACTATCATGTTCACAGGAATCAACCTGTGGACCTAATCCTGAACTAACTAAGTCCAGGCCTTACGCTCTCACGGTCTCCCCCCCCATGAGGTCTGTCTTGATGCTGTCTACAGTACAGTTCTGTAGTAGCCCTGGCTATCAGTGAATAGTGAGCTCTCTTTTCTGGGATACCATTCCTTGTTTTCTGGTGTAAGTCAAAATGGAATGAACATAAATGCAAATTGCAGCATGTTACCCATTCTCTACATAATGAAGGAATTTTCTAAAAGTTATAATAGCCATATGTTGTTACTTGCCAGTCATTACATGAATGGCTTCTGTATAGGCTATAAACCGCATTAAATGTTGAAAGAACAGGTGTATGTAAGAGAATTTATGGTATATTATTTATGTAGATGCAGACCTTTTATCAACAATTGGGAAATTTCCATAAAATCGTATAGGTATTTATTAAATATGTGAATTTAGAATTAAGGATTGCTGCAAATACTGTTACAGTTCTCTTGATGTATTATTTGTTGGAATTAATATTGTCCTGGAATTACATTAAAGTGATGGTGCATTGTTTTTTGAGTGTGACATTGCTGGATTCTATTTAAAATGCATTTATGGATAAACTTGTAATTAGGAATATTCTTAACCCGTATAATACTGTATTTGTATATAAGGTGCTGTGAAGTTGGGTGTGGCCCAACTTTACAGGTAATTAGTTTTGTAAGTACAGAATGATAAATTCAAAACCCATGTGATGGAGTATGTTCTTTTAGGTATGTCACGTAGCTATCATGGACAGTTTTACGATGACACATTATCCAGTGCAATCCATTTCAATCATATGTGTTACAAAATAATAGTGTAAATAACATTAGAACAGTGCTATATGTAATACTTGTGCTTGTTGTACCATGATTGTTATATTGTAATTTATATATTTTTATTTACCATTCTGTTGCCTATATGGAACTTATTCATGTACTCTGTTTGTGCATAAATATTTTAACAGGAGTTTTTCCATATACATATGATCAGAAATGTGCCATTGTTTATTGTTCTTGTAACTACACATTGAAGCATATATATGGCAGGATTTTGTAAAACTTATAATTTAGAAACAGACATTAAATAGTCTTTTAAATAAAGTAGGGAGATCACTCTTAAGTTCAAGAAGAGCTGAAAATGTTTTTATTTCCTCTTGTACCCTAGACCCTACTGAACCTGCGGATGTTTCCAGTGTTTATGAGTCATGGTTCAAGTCTTTTTGTTAGACTGTTCATGCTGAGCTACAGTAATATTTATACGCATCATATAGCTTGTGGGGTTTTATGCCTTTTAACCTTTTCTGTCCCCATTAAGAGTCTGGAAGTCTCTTTTTGATGGATTGTCCTTGGCTTCATTTCCTACATGATTGATATTTCATAAATAAGTGTGGTAGTCTGTCTCTGTCCCTTCACCAAACATGTTGCATCCATTTATTTATGTAATTTTGAATTTTAATTACAACTGGGTTAATTTTAAGTTCCGATGAAATATCTTCATTGGTTTTGTAATCTTGCCATGTGTACTTTGCCATTATCCTCATGATTTTCATGTCCACTGATGTTATCCTGGATTTATCCTTTTCGCTAATTGCCAAAGTTTCACTTTTGTATAATAAGTAGGTAATGCCAAAGTGTTATGTATTTTCAGTCTACTGTGTTTTTGGATTTGAGAGGGTTTTAAAGTTCTGTTAATAATTCCTGTTACCTGGAGAAATTTTGATATTTTAACAGTAATCTTTTTTATTCTGGTATGCAACAGAGCAACCTAAGTAAATGAAAGTGTTTACTTGTTTTATAATGATATTATGTATTACAATTTTTACTTCTCACTGGATCTTGAAACTTAATAATCAATTGTCTTGTGACTTCACACAAGATTATTGTGTCTTGCAGACTTTGCTGAAGATCGTGGAGGTATGACTTCATTGGAGCAATGATTGAGGAAGCACTTTACATTTTACATGTGTCTACTTTAGCTTTGTTTCTTTTTACACCATTTTGTGAATGAACAGTCTCCAATTCCCTCTCTCCTCCGGCAGTCCTTTTTGATTTATTGATGTTTCCTCCCATCTTGATGTCATCCAGTATGTTACTGAACCATCCTTTTGGTCATACCAAAGATCTCTTTCTTTTAAATTTTTATTCTAATTCCCTTCCTTCTGTGTGTGTTCTATCCATTGTTTTTATGTGGACAAACCACCCTGATCACTTTTATTTTAACTGTATTTTGGATTCTAATGTCTTATAAAAAAACTTGTTCCCAATTGTGGCAGTTCTGATTTTTCCCTCATTATTTCTCAGGTGTGTCATATCTGTGGCTTGAATTTGATTTTGCTTTGCAAGGGCCCATGTTATGATTTTTTTTTGTAATCGTTTTAAGTATACTGTAGATTTGTATTTTGCAATGTTTTGGGAGCCTGTTCACATCATTCTTTTCAGAATATGAACAAATGTAGAAATATTTGTAGAACTATTCTCTGTTTTGTTTATCTGATTTTCCAACCTGAATTTATTTAACTTCCCAAATAAACAAGTTTGTTCACTTTAACCAGTATGTTGTTGATTTTTATTCTGATGACCTTGAAATCCTCAACACCATCTTCACATTGTCCATATTCTCCATATCGTTTCCGTGGCCAGAACTTCAGTCTGAATTTGTTGACAACTTTGTGCAATGTAAGATCTGTACTCCTTAAGCCCAAGTGATGAAGTATGGATGGCATATTTATTCAGAAGTCTTTTTATTTCCGCCTCATAATTTATGAAGAAATTATGCTAGTGGTAAGGAAAACCTTTACACCTTCAAGCCTTCAAGTCACTACTGCTCTTGTTTTTCTGCTATTTCACTTTGAATTCATCCCTTTTCTACATTCTCCTTAACTCATTCAATTACTTTTAAAAAATGGGGTCCCATGCTCATGCTGTCTTGTTGAGAACCTACTGCTATTCAAAGTTTTATAATTTTGTTATTAGAACATAAGCAAGCTGTGTTTTAAGCTGAGATTCGTATGTGCAAACCCTTATTCTACATGTTACAGTTTTTTAAAGCAGAACTGAGTACAGCAAAGTGGGGGCCAACATCATTTGCTGTAGAGTGACTGAGGTCCACTCTACTTTGCACAGTCCCACAGCAGTGCAAGTATGAGTGGGTTTGTACATTCTGTGAGTTAGTTCCAAATTCAGCTGGACATCCTGCAGAAGTTGCTACTAACATGATGGATGGAGGTGTGTGGTAAACTTCACAACCCAACTGCTTTACCTCTGGGGAGGAACCCTGGCACCCACTTAATAGAAGGCTGGGTGGGTCTTAGAGCTGGTATAGACATTTTGGAGAAGAGAAAAACATCTTGCCCCCGCTAGCAGTTGAACCCCACATCATCCAGCATGTAGCCCAATTGGTGTATTGAATATGTTATCATTTCTCTCTAGATACAACTAAGTCACAGTTACTTGTTAAAACATGTTTTCACTTAAGGAATACAGTTCATTTACAAAATGTACCTGCAGTGACTTAGTAATTCTTCAGAATACAAACACCTTTCAGATTCCTGTTTATGACCACTATGTGACTGTGCACATTACATGAAATGCAGTTACAATTATAATTTGTAACTGTATGAGTAATAACGGAAAGGGACGAAAAACATGTTTTTGTAAAAATTGGGAGTAAATAGCATTCAGTTAGTTATAGAAGTGTACACACACATATTTCAGAACCTGAATAAAACAGCTGTTTAGAAACTTAGCTTTTGTATGTTAGAAAGGTTAATACAGTATTTACAAGAAACATCCATATGATATGGGCTTTGCTCTTCTGGGATTTTAAGAAGTGTTGATTGACAGTTCGCTACTCATGTTTTGGGACAGCCTATTGGTCAAGGGTCAAGCACTCGCTTGAGCCGATGGAAGTTTCTACACACATCACAAACTGAACTCCAGTCATCCAGCCTGTAGGGAGTCACTTTACAGACTGAGCGGTCCCAGCTCATAAATGCAATGTTTCAACAACATTGGTTACATCACACAAATCTGTTCTGACCTACAGGCTATACAATCTCCTTCTCGCTTAATAGACTACAAAACAACGTTAAGACTATTTATAGTCCACAGTCAAGACTGTTTTAAAGAACTTGACTGTTTATTTCACACTGAATTTTGCATTTAGATCAGATTCCTGTTTGTGGCGTCCTGACAAACTCCCGCCCACCCCCTGCCACTTGATATTCTATACGTATTGTTTTTGCCCAGTCAGCACTCATCAAAGTTTAATTCTTCATCTTTACTTTTAGGTTTGCTATTCTTGTGCAGTAGGAAGAGTGCTCAATCAGAGATGAACAATTTTGAAGTAGTTTCTCTTTTGTAAGTATTCTTATCTTCATTATGAGTCTGTGAACCTCTACAATGTTCACAATACTTTGTTACCAGCAAACCACTAGCCATTTTTTCAAGTACTGAAATGTGTTTGTGCATATTGTTTCAGCATTTCTCAGTGAGGCTGTACTAATGTACAGTAGGGTCTCATTTTATGACCAGGTTACATTCTCAAATATTTGGTTGTAAATTGAATTGTCTTAAAACAAGTACTATTTAGATGGTTTAAATTCAGATAGGTTCATGGGCCAAAACAAATTAGTCAATTTTATAATTTACATTATTTCTTTACATTATGACATGCAATTTTAATCTAATGAATTAGGTGTAGAGAAAATAACACAGATAATTGAAAAAATATCAATGAAATCACTTTTTATTTTATTGAAGAAAGCCCAGGTCGTTGTTCAGAAGACATGAAGAAAGAATGTAATGTCAACTGTTTCGATTTTTTCTTCTTTTCTGTCTTTTTGATGGATGTCATGGGTGGAAAAATCACAATCAACTTAAAAGAACTGCACTAAAATAGAAAAAGAAGAAACACATGCACACCGGAAAAGAGCTAGAAGCGCACTAAGTAGAGAAAGGACGCTTGAGTTCCGACAGTGATGCACCTCAAATCGCGAGTGCTCGGTCCGACATGACAAGGGTCGTAAAAGTGAATCACCATTAAAGAACCATCACAAAACGAGATCCTACTGTACTGTGTTAATTACTGAAGCTTTGATCACAAAAATACTGTAAGTAGTTCATAATGCAGTGCACTTGCCAATTTCATGTTTATTGATTTAATCAGCAGTAACAGGCAGTAAAAATAATTATTAATACTCCCTGTCACTAAGTTGGTATCGGCAAACAAAGCAATATGTATGTTAAAAAAGGGTCAAAGGTGTAAATGGAATAGAAAATGGAAACACATATAGTGTAAGGGAATAAGACAAAAATGTGTATACAAAATCACACATATACAGGATTTCACACTTAAAAAATACACTAAAAGCCAACACTGCAACTTCTTGCCTACATGTATGTAACAGGAATTCTTATTTGATGGTATACATTAAATTGTCCATAACACGAGATCTCACTAAGTCACGAATGTTGCGGATAGCAGTTGACACCTGAATGGTTGTTTCAGGTATGTCAGTTAAGCTGAGAATGTGATCCAGCTGCATGTACTGGACAGCAGAAGGTCAATCAATGCTGCAGTGCAGGAAACAGGAGTTCATGGAAGCGAGAAGTGTTTTGTGGCTGAGCACACTACATTAATGACAACACTGAAACTGGACAGATACATAATTAAATTCAGATGCAAGAACCAGCATGCTTCTTTCACAAGAAAGAAAGCAGGGTATGAAAATGCAACAGTTGCACCAAGCAGCTGATCACACACGATGCTGTCGGTGAGAAAAAGTCCGAAGTTACATCTTCTGTCTGTGTCCTCCCTTCCTTCAACGTGCAAAGATTCCACTATTTTCTTTGTGTATTATGTTAAATGCAAGAAGTGCTACAGCGTAACCGAATGCCATCATTCGCACAATGAATACTGTTCTGGTCTTGGAATGTAGTAGCTTAAGTTACAAAGCTACCTGAAACTTAACAGACAGACCATGTGCTTCTGTCAGCTGAGTTGCAGTGTGGGTACATGATACTCTCACACAGGTGGAACACCACTGCTCATCTGCAAGAGTAATTCCAATTTCACACTGTGTAAATCACAGATATAAATTATCATTTTTTTTTCACAGTTCCACCCTGCATCTTGATATTATCACGTCTTTTATTTATCCAAATGAAGACACAATTAGATTGTTCTAGAAAAATGTTAAAATTTACATTAAAATGCTCCTACATGTTTTGGTTTAACAACCATCATCATTGAGCTGATTGTTGTGCTTTCCTAAAGTTATAATTACTAAAATAGTTAGTTAAAAATGTCGTTATGAATCAGATCAGTCGTGTGGCTGCATATTTTTCCAGTCCTTATTGGTGCGTGTACAGTGCACAGTGCAGAGTGAGACTCACACATATAGGAGCACTTTAATGTAAATTTTAACATTTTTCTACAACAATCTAGTTGTGCATTCAGTTGGATAAATAAAAGACATGATAAAATTATTTCATTGCCACAAACTTATCATTAACCTACGCAATACGTTATCTACATAATGAAGTTATAACTTCTTCTTCAGCTGAAGAGCTTTCAGCTACTGAAGTATTTCAGATGCAACAAAGAATTACCAGCAGTCTTTAGAATATATTTTGTACCATATCATCATGGAATCTGCATGCTGTGTATCCAAGTTTTCCACCATTCCTCATCAAACATGCTGTACACAGTACTGTGAACACTTTATTGTTCTAACCATATTATTCAATATAGCAGAACTGAAGTGAATATTCTAGCAAGCATATGTGACACTGCTTGAAATGAAATGTCCTGGAACATTCGCTTACTTCACTTTTCTAATTGGACAGTAACTGTGGTGAACTGGTAAGAAGTTTTCATGTACTAAGCCAGATCCAGTACATGGGTGTTGCAAAATATGTGCAAGTGAATATATATTACAGAAAACACAGGGGCAAACAGTGGAATCCCACCATTTATATTGTGATATAGAAAAAAAACATTTTAGTATAAAAAAAACAGGCAAGATACAAACTCACCTATTGTGTCAAAGTACTTTGGAGTGGCTCTTTATGTTACATTTCAAACAGACTACACTTTACTGATTGATTTGTCTTGTTCATATATAGCCTACTTACACATGCTGTTCCATATGACAGTGACTATGTGGCTAATGATGCAAAGTATAACATTTATCTGCAGTGGGTATTTGCAAGTCAGCTGCTGGGAAAAGGTAATGACATTCAGTGGTTGTTTGGGATGATGAAGATGATGATGTAATATGTTTACCCAAAAGAAAACATATTACATATAGAACACGGCGAAAGCTTAAAATCAAGAAGATGATGATGATTTACCTTAAGGACAAATCAAGGAAGTATCTAATTTTTTTCTCACTCTTCTTTGCAATACAGTTAAAATTACCTGTGAACTTAATTTTTGGTAAATGTGTTGTCATCCATACCCCGAAGGGATTGTTCCATCAGAGCAGCAACTTTTGAGCTGATTCGTTTGCAGCCGGAATTGGAGAACAATTTCTGTGGTTCTGGTCCAAATGTCATATATTTTAACACTTCTCTGGAAAACAAAATCACATATTACATCACAATAACATTTAAGAATTATGACAATAATTTATCTCCATCTAAATAGTTCAGAAGGGAAATTTAATGTCACTCAAAATCTGCATCATTGTAAGCAGAGTACTGGTTAGAGATACATTTTGTGTCAGTTATAATGTATCAGATATGGGACAATCTGCATGTTCAACAAGTCTGGCTAGGTAAATGGAATGACCTGCAAAGATAATACATATTTACTGAGAGAGGGGACAGGACCTTATGCAGGAAACTGATCATCTGCTGGGACTGGACAACTTTTCAAACTGAGCTACTGGTTCAGTGGTAACACACCTAACATACTCAGAAGCTAGCAAATTCAAATATCCACCAACAACCATCCATTCTGACTAATGTTTTTCATGGTTATCTTCCATGATTCCAAGTGAACTGGATTAGTACTTGGATGTAATCTACAACTGCACTCCCCACTATCCCTACTTCTTTATTTCTATCTTATGAGATGCAATATTTTAAGTTCTCTTGGCAGTGTTGCTGAAGAGTCAGTTCTTCTGGGATGTTATGTCATGTCAGCAGATTGTGTTGGTAACTGTCATTTGACATGACATAACACGAGAAGAGCTGTAAGGGAGTACAGAAGCTAAAGAATAATATAAATATGTTCCATCTAAACACAACTTTATTCTTACAAAATAAACTTACAATCAAAAGCATGTTTTAGCTAGCTAGGCAGCCATCATCAGGCTGAATATGAAGAATATAAAGAGTAAATATTTACAGCTGCAATTACTGATTTGAGATCTCAAATTTACAACAGGAATGTTATATAATATATGTAGATATAAAAAAATTATATGCAGCATCAAGAATCAGTTACAAAGTTGAAAACTGTTATACTGGGTGGTTGATATAGAAGCTTCCAATATTACATGGCATTGTAGTAAATATCACTTAAAAAATGTCAGTCTGCTATGGTATGTGGTGTGTATTACAAAGTTCTGAACAAATGGTTTTTGTTGAAGTATGTTACTATACTCTACTATCTACTTCTTTAACTGTTCACCACAGAGATGAGAATTTCAGATCGGAATTCCATAAACACCAATCTCAAGGCACACAGATTTCATTCATAATTTTGTAAATACTTTAAGGTCCTGTTTACTTTATGTAGCACTTTTTAACATTCGAAAATATACACATTCTACTCCTACACCTATTTATGTGATTTTTATGGATTTCAGAACAAACTGATTATTTTCATAAACCACAGTAACAGACTTGACAGTGTTTAATGCGCAGTACGAACTGAATCTTTCAACGTTATTATGGTGAAGTGTCACCTTTAAAGGTTATATACCTACCTGACATGTTCTTCACGTGGAGAATTGACCCATCTACTACGAAATTCTGCTTGAATGCACTGTCGTACGTGCGATTCTTCCATTGGTAGAAATGGTACATAGTGATCTATAACATTGCTTTCTATACTCTCACACTTATGTAAGCCACCTGATAGTACAAACAAAAATTACATATGCTGGAATATTTCATAAACTTAACATAAGAATTACAACACACTGCAATATTAACTTTCGAGTACTGAATATACAAACATAGGAGCGAGCTTTCATCTGCCCAGGATGGTTCTTACAGTCAAAAATAATTCTGTTTGTAACTCAAAGCCAACATACAGTCAAACTCAGTTATAACAATCAAAGGGACCAAATAAACGGTGTTGGTAAAAGCGACTGTCACTGAGGTTTACGGTAAATGTAAAGGAAAAATATTTCACGCCAATATATACAGGCCTGCAGGCATATTACTTAATATTAATGCGTATATCTATTTCAAATTTAAGTTATAATTAAAATTTAGGTATAATAATTGTAATTTGTAAATTTTCAAACAGGTTTATGCTAAAAATACATTAACTTAAAATTAAAATTTAGGTAGATCAAAAGTTATCATTAGAAGAGGACTGCTCACTGGTACACTGTCACTTCTCTCTTGCTTAAAACACTTAAGCAGCACCTCATCAATGTCATTTCATTCAGTCTTTCAAGACTGTTTTATTCTCGATCAGTCCTTTTTAAACACACTAATAATTTTGGTTCTTTTTTTCCAAATCTTTTGGATCACAGAATTTATAAGACCATATTCCTGAAATGTCAGGTTTTTTTTTTTATTTCTCCATATTTCTCGTCACTTTTTCTTTGATGCTCAAAATGTTTTGTTGGTGACTGTAGCCATGTTATTGTTCTGCCAGACTAATGTTAACTGCAGGAGTAGAAAAGTAAAGGAAAATTTTACATGCAACATGAATTTTCATTTTTCAGGCCTGGCATTTATACAGGGTGTCCCAGGAGGAATGTGCCAGACTTCGGGAAGGTGTTCCTTATGTTAAAGTATACCGATATAACCCAAAACACCTATGTCCAAAGTTGAACGGTTACAGAGATAATGGCCAGAGAAGTTTGA